>CEOK01008685.1_pt1 | contig 12851 bp, 11 predicted proteins | sample 427001 | NCBI WGS metagenome assembly CEOK01 (sample SAMEA2591108, study PRJEB7988) | marine metagenome | isolation source: saline water (ENVO:00002010), including | reverse complement strand
TAGAAACCTGTGTAACCAGCGCCGTACAACTGCAACTCAGCAAGCATGGTCAGCACGATTCCTCCCAGCGAAACGCTGACGAGTACGTCGTTGCGGCGGTTGGACGGAACAAAGAGATCTGCCAACATCGCCACCACTAAGGTCAGAAACAGGATCAGTTCCGGAATCAGTGGCAGTAAATCGACCAGCGAGATGAAGTTGGGCATGCGGGGCTCTACCTGGGATTGGATAGCGAACAAAAATGTGCAAAACGGCACGAATATGTAAAGGAAGCACTGAAAAGACAAGTCACAAACTGGAATCATTCAACATTTTGCAGGCCTTGGAAAAGGCAAAAATACTACTCATATTTCTGATTGAATAAAGATACTAAAAATCATTATGCAGTCTAACATCATCTCTTCGCCAGAATTGGCCAGTCAGGGCCATCAAAAGATTGAGTGGGTACGACGCAACATGCCGATCCTGAATCAGTTGGAGGATCAATTTGTTCAGGAACTTCCTTTTGCGGGCAAGCGGGTGACGGTCTGTATTCACCTGGAAGCCAAGACCGCCTACCTGGCACTGGTACTTCGAGCCGGTGGGGCAACGGTTTCCGTTACAGGTAGTAATCCTGAATCAACTAAAGACGATGTGGTGGCCGCACTTGCTGCAGAGGGACTGCATGTCTATGCTCGTCATGGTGCCAGTCCGGAGGAGATGCGCCGGTACATGAGCATTGCGCTGGAGCTACAACCGCATGTAGTGATTGACGACGGAGGAGATCTAGTCGAGCTACTCCATGAGTCGCAGCGTCAACATGGAGAACAAATGCTGGGAGCTTGTGAAGAAACAACTTCTGGAGTACTCCGTGCCAGAGCCCGTGCCAAGGCTGGACAACTAGACTTTCCAGTGATGCTGGTCAACGATGCACGTTGCAAGTACCTCTTCGATAATGTACATGGCACGGGGCAGTCAGCCTGGGATGCCGTGATGCGCTCCACCAACCTGGTATTGGCTGGCAAAACAGTAGTGATCATCGGTTATGGCTGGTGCGGGAAAGGATGTGCACTGCGGGCCCAAGGACTGGGTGCAAACGTAGTGGTTTGTGAGATTGATCCAGTCAAGGCCGCCGATGCCATGATGAATGGCTGTCGAGTCTTGCCACTCAGAGACGCCTGCCCAATCGCTGATGTAGTATTGACCGTTACCGGAGGGCGTCACGCCTTGCGCAGGGAACACTTCCCCTTGTTGAAGAACAACGTCCTATTGGCCAATGCTGGTCATTTCTGGGAAGAAATTGATGTGGAGAGCTTGGCGGAAATGTCGATAGAGCGTCGAGAGTTACGCACCAACATTGAAGGATTCCATCTCTCCAACGGAAATTGGCTGAATCTGTTGGGAGGTGGAAACATCGTCAATATTGCTTGTGGAGATGGTCACCCAGCAGAAATCATGGACACCAGCTTTGCCTTGCAGGCTCTTTCTGCACGCTATGTGGTGCAGCAGTCGGGTAGGCTGGCCATAGATTGTCATCCGGTACCCACGGAGATTGATGAGCAGGTGGCCCATTTGAAACTAAAAGCAGCAGGAGTTTCAATTGATACGCTGACCCGAGAGCAGCAGGATTATCTGGCAAACTGGCAAGTCTGAGCAATTCATGAAGCTACTGATACGACAAGCCACCCTGGTCACCGTCAACGAGAAAGACGAGGTGTTGGAACAGGCCGACCTAGCGATTGTCGATGATAAAATCGCTGCGATTGGTGAAATCCCAGAAGACTTTGTGCCTGACCGTATTCTTGAAGGGCAAGACCGCATTGTTCTGCCTGGGTTGATCAATAGCCACACGCATTTGTCGATGACGCTGATGCGCAACTATGCGGACGATCTGGACTTCTGGCCCTGGTTGATGGAACGGATCAAGCCGCTGGAAGATCACCTGACTCTAGAGGACGTACGAATCGGTGCCCGTCTGGGTCTGGCAGAATTGATCGGAGGTGGGACAACCTGTTTTCATGATATGTATTTCCATATGGATCAGGTTGCTGAAGAGGTGGAAGCTGCTGGCTTAAGAGCCTGCCTCTGTGAAACATTGTTCGATAATGCTGGTCAGGGCGAACAAATGCTCCGTGATGCGGTTGAACTGCATCGAAACTGGGATGGCCAAGCAGAAGGCCGGATCAGTGTTGCGATGGCCCCCCACTCAATCTATCTCTGCAGTCCGGGTTACTTGCATGAAATTCTGCAGGAATCCTCGCGGCTACAATGTGGGTGGCACACGCATCTCTGTGAAACAGTGCAGGAGGTGGAGAACTGTCGACAGCAGCACGGCAAAACACCTGTTCAACTGCTGGCTGATCTCGATTGTTTTGAGGTTCCCGTAGTAGCCGCTCATGGAATCTATGTTGATGAGCAGGATCAGCGCTTGCTACGGGAAGGCAAGGTGAGTATTGCCCACAATCCGAGCAGTAACCTCAAGCTCGCTAATGGCATTGCTCCCATCCAGTCTCTGATGCATCAGGGAGTAAATGTTTGCTTGGGAACGGATGGAGCTGCCAGCAATAACAATCTCAACCTGTTTGAGGAAATGCACATGGCAGCATTGCTTCAGAAGTGGAGAAATCACGATGCCAAGGCTCTCCCTGCTTCAGAGGTCCTAAGAATGGCTACGATCCGCGGTGCCCAGGCCTTGGGATTGGATCACCAGATTGGATCGCTGGAAGTTGGTAAGCAGGCAGACCTGATCATGATCAACACATCCCAACCACATCTGGCTCCACGCCATGACCTAATTGCGCTGCTTGTCTACTCTGCTCAGGCTTCAGATGTCTGCACGGTCATGGTCAATGGGAAGATCCTGCTTGAAGATCATGTCTTGCAAACCCTAGATCAATCCTCCTTGCTGGAACAGGCTTCTCAGCAAACTCAGCAATTGCTCCAACGAGCAAAGGCTCACAAGCCAAAGCTGACACTGCCATAGCGCAGTCCGTACGCGTTTCCTAGGCATCGCAAGAGGCTCTGAACAAGAGCTTCTTCCTTCTCCTTTCCAACATTTTTTGGCTGTTTCGGGATGGAAATTCCGCTGTTGCGAGATCTTGTGATCATTTTCAGTCTGTCGGTAGTGGTGATCTATGGCTGCCGACAGGTGAAGTTGCCGATTCTGGTAGGTTTACTGGTTACCGGGATGCTGGTTGGCCCCAGAAGCTTTGGGCTGATTCACGAGGTACATCTGGTCGAAGTAATGGCAGAGATTGGTATCATCCTACTGCTTTTCTCAATCGGAATTGAGTTCTCCCTGAAGAAGCTCTGGCAGATTCGCACACTCGTTCTGGTCGGTGGGACACTACAAGTCGGCCTGACGATGTTGGGAACCTTTGCCGTGACGCACTACCTGCTGGGATGGGCAGCCACGCAGGCTTGGTTTCTTGGGATGCTGTTATCGTTGTCTAGCACCGCCATTGTGCTCAAGCTCTACCAAGAACGTGGAGAGATGGAGACAATGCAAGGGCGCCTAGCCCTGGGAGTTCTCATTTTTCAGGATATTGCGGCGGTGCTGATGATTCTGGTGACCCCGATGTTGGGAGGAGAAGTTCTCGAAACATCGAGCCTTGATGTGTTTCGCCTGGTGTTGATTGGTCTTGGTGTCCCGTTATTCATTTGGCTGGGATCTCAGTACGTTCTCCCCTGGATGTTGCACCGGGTGGTCAGTACCCGCAGTCCGGAATTGTTCTTGTTGAGTATTGTCAGCATCTGCTTTGCCGTAGCCTGGGGATTCTCACAGATTGGTATTTCCTTAGCGCTGGGTGCCTTTTTGGCGGGTTTGGTGATTTCAGAGTCTGAGTACAGCCACGAAGCCTTTGAGCACGTGTTGCCGTTCCGGGAGATTTTCACCAGCATTTTCTTTGTTTCCGCCGGCATGCTGCTGGATATTGGTTATCTCTGGGAGCATCTTGGGCTGGTGTTGTCTGTCTTGCTGGCTGTGTTGGTCTTCAAGTTGTTCATACTTTTGGTGGTGGCGATTCTATTGGGAATGCCACTCCGCACAGCTTGGATTGCCGGATTTGGTTTGTGTCAGGTGGGTGAGTTTGCCTTTGTGCTCAATACAACGGGTAGCCGCTACCAGCTGTTGAGTCCTGACAATGAACAACTCTTCCTGACCGTTATTGTCCTGACGATGATGCTCACCTCTTTCCTGATTGCTGGAGCTCCTCAGTTGACGCAGTCCCTGCTACATCTACCCTGGCCTAGACGTCTGCGAGCTGGGCTTTACAAGGGCTTGCGTCTACAGATTCGTTCTTCTCGCTATGATCTGCAGGATCATCTGGTGATTGTTGGTTATGGCATCAATGGGCGCAACGTGGCTCGAGCTGCCAAACGCGCACAGGTACCCTATGTGGTTTTGGAGACCAACCCTGATACGGTTCGTAGTGAACAAGCCCTGGGTGAGCCGCTAGTTTATGGTGATGCTACCCAGAAAGCGGTATTGAACCGAGTAGGAATTCGGCAGGCAAGAACGGTTGTGGTAGTGATCGCAGAGGCAACGGCAACTCGACGGATCGTTTCAGCAATCCGGGAACTCAATCCCAGTGTTTACTTGATTGCTCGAACTCGTTATGTGCGCGAGGTGGAAGAACTACGCCGCCTGGGTGCCAATGAGGTGGTTCCTGAAGAATTTGAAACGGCACTGGAAATCTTTGATCGAGTGTTGACGCAGTACCTCGTACCCCGTCCAGAGATCGATCATCTCGTCGAGGAAATGCGCTCCGGGAATTATGGTCTGTTGCGTCAGGAAGTTCTGCCTGAGACCACTGAGGTTGCTCAGGAACCCAACCTTCATCCAGAAATTCAAGTAACGACCTTGCTGTTGAATGCTGCCTGCTCCTGGAATGGTCATTCTCTACAAGACATCCATCTTCGTGCAGAACATGGAGTGAGCTTGGTGGCTCTTCGCCGACAGGGGAAAATGCTGCTGGATCTTTCGAGTGAAACAATTCTTCAAGCAGATGATGAGCTGTTTCTGATTGGCCCACCGGAAAAAATGCGACAGGTGGCTCAGTTGCTACGGATTGAGGTGATCTAGTTTCACTAATTTTTTAAAAAGTTTCTTCTGAAAATAAGAATTTGTAGTCTTCTTGCGCTGTCAACTCCGTTGCGAAAGTATCTTCTTTGAGTTTAGTGATGACAGCACAACCAGAACTCCAATGCAGATGGCTTATAGCAAAGGAGTCTAGCTGATTGAAAAAGGACAGGAGAGCATCAACTTTTAATTGGTGATGATTTGGCCAATTGCTCTGGGGTAGTAAATCATCAATGAAGTAGATGCCACCAACGATTAATGTGTTCAGTGCTAAATGTAGGTGGCTGTACTTACCAGGCCAAGCATCAGCAAAAATAAAGTTGTATGTTTGAGGCTTACAAGAGCTCAAAAAATCTCCACCATCCTCAACGATAAATTGTAAGCCTTTCTTTGGACCAATGACTGATTGAGCTGCTTTGGATTACTCTTCATTAACATCAACAGTATCTAATCGACCTGCTCCCAGTACTTCGGCTAAAAACAGAGTGGAAAGTCCTGTACCTGTGCCCAGCTCTAGCGAGTTTCCATGGCATCCTCTAGCCACTATGGCACATAGATTTGCCACCTCTAGATCACATGACATTTCAAAGCCCAACCTATGGCTTATCGTCTTAATTTTTTCGATCTGAGGTTGAAGCTTTTGAATCAGATCCATTTCACTCCCTGACAACAGAAGATGATTTTATAATAATGTTGATGGTTTCTGATTGGTATTCTAGCAGCTTCCTGAGCGGCAAGCTTTGAACAACCCAAGACTCACCGAACTCAGAAAAGCAACAGAGGTGCTATTTCAGCAAACGAGTCAACTCTGTTGCTCCCAGAGCCACTGGGCGACACGCAGTAGCCGAGCATCGGCTCCACGAGGGGCGACTAACTGCATCCCGATTGGCATGCCATTTTCTGCCTGAAAGAGGGGAAGGGTCAACGAGGGGGTGCCGCAGAGGGTCCAGATTCCGTTGAAGACGGGGTCTCCGGTAGTGTTGCGGTCTTGGGGTGCATGATCCGGAGCCGAAGGCATCACCAGTACATCAGCCACGGCAAAGAGGGGTTCTAGTGCGCGGTTGAGAACTTCTCGACTAGCAAGAGCGGCTAGATATTCGACGGCTGTGCGTTGTCCCCCCTGCTCCATCGCTCCCTGCACCTGCGAACTCAAGGAAGCCTGTCCTCGCTCAGCGTAGTGCCCGTAGTGATGCACCATCTCCACAAAATTGAGCGTTTCCCGTTGCCGGATCGAATCCTGGAAGGCGGACGGCAGGTTTAGGTTGACAGCTTGATTTCCCAGGGATGACTGGAGTTGCTCCAGCTTGCTGAGGGTTTGTGCAGAGGCTCGTTCCCAGTAAGGAAGGGTGACAAAACCAAAGCGAGGAGCACTGACAATAGGTTGTTGACAGCTTTCCAGCAGCGAGAGTGTTGGTTGGGTTCCTGGAACAGGTTCTTGTCGCAATAAATCGGTGACAAGTGCGAGATCTGCCACGGAACGAGCAAAAACTCCAAGCGTGTCCAGTGTGTGTGACTGCATCAACACCCCGTCCGTGGGCAGCAGATCAAAGGTGGGCTTGAAGCCAAAGACCCCACAGTAGGCAGCCGGTCGAATCACAGAACCCCCAGTTTGGCTACCCAGCGCAACCGGGACCATCCCTGCTGCTACTGCTGCTGCCGAACCAGCCGAAGAACCCCCAGGAGTGAAATCCACACCATGCGGGTTGCCTGTCCGAGCTGGGCACATGAAAGCCAACTCTGTGGTGACCGTCTTGCCAAAGAGCACGCCACCCGCTGCCAGCCACCGATCCACAACAGCTGCCTGACGAGTCGGAATCCGACCAACATCTAGTACTGTGCCGTTCTCAGTGGGAATCCCTGCGGTGTCAATGATGTCCTTGAGCGCCAGTGGCAATCCGTGGGCTGGTCCAACAGGACTACTCCGGGCGAACTGAGCATCCAGTTGTTGAGCCTGCTGGCGAATGTGTCCAGGTCCCAGCCAGGCAAAGGCTTGGAGTTGGGGATCACGGGTAGCGACTTCTGTCAGCAATTCTTCACAAACGCTCTCCACGTTGCGAGCGCCACTTTGCAGGGAAGTACGCAGGCTGTTTGCGTCTGGTTGAGAAGTCAGGAAAGCAGGAGACATAGAGTTTTCCTCGGCAGAATAACAGACGCTCAAAGCATAGAGAGCAGTACACCAGCAGCAACAGCAGAACCAATCACTCCGGAGACGTTGGGCCCCATCGCGTGCATCAATAGGTGATTCTGTGGGTTGGCTTGTAAGCCAACTTGGTTGACAACTCGAGCAGCCATCGGCACGGCTGAGACTCCTGCTGCCCCAATCAACGGATTGATCGGAGCCTCAGAGAGACGGTTCATTAGCTTGGCCATCAGTACTCCTGTTGCAGTACCAATGCCGAAAGCAATCATTCCCAGAATCAGGATGCCGACGGTTTCCAAATTCAGAAATCGAGTAGCCAATAGCTTGCTGCCCACACCGAGTCCCAGGAAGATCGTGACGGTGTTGATCAGCGCATTCTGCATCGTGTCAGATAGTCGGTCCACTACCCCACATTCCCGAGCGAGATTGCCCAGCATGAACATGCCGATCAGTGGTGCGGCGGAGGGAAGTAGCGCAGCACAGAGAATCAACACCAACAATGGAAAGAGGATCTTCTCCCGACGAGAGACGTAGCGTAGCTGCTTCATCACCATCCGACGTTCCTCCTCGGTCGTGAGCAGCTTCATGATCGGTGGCTGAATTAGAGGAACCAGGGCCATATAGGAATAGGCGGCAATCGCAATGGAGCCCAACAGCCGTGGCGAAAGCTGACTGGAGAGGAAAATCGCGGTCGGTCCGTCTGCTCCACCGATGATGCCGATCGAGGCTGCGTCTCGCAGGCTGAAGTCAATACCCGGAACGACATTCAAAGCCAGCGCACCAAGCAGGGTGGCAAAGATGCCAAACTGGGCAGCTGCTCCTAGCAGGGCGGTCCGGGGATTGGCGAGCATTGGCCCGAAATCGGTCATTGCTCCGACTCCCATGAAGATCAGTAGCGGAAAGATCCCGGTGGTAATGCCCATTTCATAGACGTAGTAGAGTAGTCCTCCTGGTTCCCCCATCCCAGCTCCGGGAATGTTTGTCAGGATTGTACCAAACCCAATCGGTACCAGCAGCAGGGGTTCAAACTTCCGATTAATGCCCAGGTAGAGCAATCCCATGCCAATCAAGATCATCAGGAGCCGACCGATCCCCTCTGACCAATCCAGGTCCTGTCCCTGAAAAATCTTAGTAACCCCTGTGGAGTTCCGCAGCTCCTTCAGCATGCCACTGAGCGTTGGTTCCTTGGTAATCGCGGGGGCGGTGTTCCCAGACTCGATGAGCAGGGGTTGGATTTCCAACACCCCCAGTGACTCCTTGTCTTCGAAGTAGAGATACGGGGAAGGTTTCCACTCGCGGAGGACACCCGAAGCACCAGCACGTAGGGTGAGCTTGCCACCATCGGTTTGCTTCATCACGGCGAGGATGTCGCCAGCCACTACGTTATCGCCCTGCTTGACTCGGACTTCCAGCACCTGCAGTCTGCCTTGGGCGGAGATGGTGACCTGATTCGGATCGGTCTGTGCGCTGGCAGTAAACGGCAACACCAGCAGCCAAAGACTGATTGGCAGGAACCACAATCGGGAGAATCGTTGATAGCTCAGCATCCCTGTTTTCGTCATGGAAGTGTTGGGGAAAAGAGCAATTTCAGTTAGAGATCGTCAGCAAGGGCTCACCCGCTTGTACTGTGTCTCCGGTGGATACTTGCAATTCTGAGATCTTACCGGCAGCAGGAGACTTGACCTCGGACTCCATCTTCATTGCCTCCATTACCAACAGCGTTTGGTTTTCACTGACCTGATCGCCTACCTTGACCTCAAGGCGCAGAATGTTACCAGGAGTCGGGGCTTCAACCACTTGACTGGCGGTGCTGGGAGCAGGGATTGTTGCAGGTTGCGCAGCAGGTGCGGGACTGGCCGTTTGCACAACGGGGGCAGCCCCTCCTTCTGCAACATGAACCTGATAGGCCTTGCCATCAACGGTGATCGTGTAGTCACGTGGACCCATTGCCGCTGGCAGGGCAGCTGGTACAGAGACCTTGGCCTTCTGGGTCTTGGCTTCTTCCACGCTCTTGCGGCGGATGTTTTCCTTGGCCTTGCCCTGTAAGAAGTCAATTCCTTTGCTTTCGCAGCTGGAGACAATGAAGACATTCTCATCATTGATTGGTAGACCATGTTCCTGGAGCTTCTTCTCAGCAGCAGGTCGGCCATCCTCAAGGATATCCAGTGGATCACCATCGAAAACAGGCTTATTCAGTTGTTCGGAGGCCAGCTTGATGATCTCCGGATCGGGTGGCACTGGGGTTTTGCCGAAGTAGCCGAGGACCATGTTCCCATATTGTGGATTGAGCTTCTTCCAGCGTCCCTGGGTAGCGTTGAGGTAGGCTTGTTGAAAATAAAATTGGGAAACCGGAGTGACTGAAGTACCAAAGCCTCCCAGCCGAATGACTTCCTCCATCTCCTTGATCACCTGGGGGTAGAGGTGCAGTGTGCCAGTGTCACGCATCATCATCGTGTTGGCGGTCAGTGCTCCACCTGGCATTGGTGAGAAGGGGATCAGTGGGGAGACCATCCGGGATTCGGGTGGAATGAAGTAATCATGCATCGCATCCTCAAAGACCTCCTGTGCCTTGACATACTTGAGTGGATCGATATCCAGCGTGTAGTCGGTACCCTTCATCGCATGCCACATCGTGAGGATGTCGGGTTGGGCTGTTCCACCACTGACGGGGCTCATCGCCAGATCAATTCGATTGATTCCGGCTTCGATAGCGGCCATGTATTGGTTGATGCCAATCCCTGCGGTGTCATGAGTGTGCAGATGCAGCACCATGTCTTCCGGTACAACCTTGCGGGCTGCTTTGATTGTATCGTAGACCTTACGCGGGTGAGCGGTTCCAGTTGAGTCCTTGAACGAAATCGAATCGAAGGGAATATCCGAATCCAGGATGTCCTGTAGCAGCTTGGTGTAATCTTCTGCACGGTGAGCCCCTTCACAACCTGGAGGCAAATCCATGATGGTGATTACGATCTGGTGGTGCAGACCAGCGGCAGTGATCCGTTCTCCGGAGTAACGCAGGTTGCGCAGATCATTCAGGGCATCGAAGTTCCGGATGGTGGTGATTCCGTGCTTCTTGAACATCTGCGCATGCAGATCAATCATGTCCCGCGGTTGCTGGTTCAAGGCAACGACATTAATACCCCGGGCTAGCGTTTGTAAGTTGGCTTCGGGCCCGACAGTCTTGCGGAAGGCGTCCATCATGTCGAATGCAGATTCGTTGCAGTAGAAAAAGAGACTCTGGAAACGTGCACCACCTCCAGCTTCGAAGTGGGTAGTTCCAGCTTCTACTGCAGCTTCCAGCGCTGGTAGGAAGTCCTTTGTCGCCACACGTGCACCAAACACGGACTGAAAACCATCGCGGAAGGACGTGTCCATGAATTCAATGCGTTTTTTTGCCATGATTGGTTGTTGATTAGGTGTTGATCAGTTGCTGTCGCTCGGCTTCATACGCAGCAATCGCTGCAGCCAGGACAACGGTCGGGACTTGTGGTTCCTGAGGCGTTGGTTTCTTTGAGGGTCGCCGCTGTCGCTCGGCTTCCTGCTGGGTATGTAATCGGTTCAGGATCTCGATCAGCTTGATGAAGGCAATCATCAACAACAGAAATAGAAATACCGTCAACATGCCTACAACCATTAACTTGAGTCCGGTGCTGAACATCTGAGTCGTTCTCCAGAAGATACGGAAAGCGTGAACCAGGAGCCGTTGGCTAATTCATCTGAGAGGCACTAAGATAGTGATTTTTTTGCAAGTTGACATCCGGAATTTAACAAAAATGTCGAACTTATGATTTGGGGCGGAGAAATTAGACAGGATTTCCAGAAGGAGCAGATCATGAATCGTCAAGAATCTGCTCCACCCTCTTCAAGAAAAAATATCAGGAGAATAGATAAGGAGAGTGCTGATAGCTGGTGTAGCACGACCTCATCCACTTTCCAAAATCACGATGCTTTGTCTTCTTGTGATTCAGCCATAATCTCATACGAATGTGTTACCTCTGCACCGGAGCGTCCCATGATGATTGAGGCAGCGCAATACTTTTCCTGGGATAGCTGAATGGCTCGTTGCACCTGGTGCTCACTAAGATTGGTACCATTCAGAATGAAGTGCAGATGGATTTTGTGGAAGATACGAGGATAGTCATCTTCTCGTTCAGCTTCCACCTGAACATTGCAGTTTTGAACTTTTTGGCGGGCTTTCTTCAGAATACTGATCACATCAACACCTGTGCAGCCTCCCATCCCCATCAGCAGCATCTCCATCGGACTGGGGCCCTTGTTGGAATCCGGAGTGTCGAGCACTACGGAGTGCCCTGTCCCAGACTCTGCAACAAACTTTGATTCTTCCAACCATTTGACTTCTGCTTTCATAAATTCTGCTTCTGCGATGGGTTACAAAGAGACAATAAAGCGAACATCAACCAGCATAGCACCAAGAGCAGAAACAGAAAGCGCCTGTGTTTCCATTGCTTGTGAAACGCTAAACGGGTACAAGGAGTGGACAGTTCATAGGATGTTGCTAGAAGTTCAAATCATCGTTAATCCGGGAAATTCGTTGGATGTCTGTTGGAAGGCTTGGATCTAGACACCCGTATGTGAAAGCAGGAAGGAGTGAGAAATGTCTCGCATTATGATCATTGGTGGCAGTGGTCACGTAGGTAGTTATCTCGTACCTATTCTGGTTACAATGGGACACGAGGTCGTCAACGTGAGCCGTGGGGTTTCAGCTCCCTATTGTGCCCATTCCGCTTGGGAGCAAGTGGAAAGCGTGATCCTAGATCGTACTGCTGAGGAAGCCAAGGGAGAGTTCGGGACAAAGATCGCGGCTCTACAGCCAGATATCGTGGTGGACATGATCTCCTTCGATCTGCCCAGCATGCAGCAGCTCGTTGAAGCACTTCACGGGAAGATTGATCACTACCTCTTCTGCAGTACAATTTGGGTCTACGGAAGCTTCACAGCAATTCCATCAACGGAAGCAGATCTGCCGAATCCGATTGAACCCTATGGACGAAACAAGGCAGAAATGGAAGCCTGGCTGGGAGAACAGGCGCGTCGCAGAGGCTTTCCGGCAACGAGCTTCCGACCCGGTCATATCGTTGGGGAAGGCTGGCTGCCGATCAATCCGCTTGGGAACCTGAACCTGGAGGTGTTTTCACGGATTGCCCATGGAAAGGAACTGATGCTGCCCAACCTGGGTCTGGAGATGATGCACCATGTTCATGCAGATGATGTCGCTCGTTGGATTCTTTGCGCCATTCACCATCGACAGGCGACGATCGGGGAAGCGTTCAACACGGTCTCTGAGCAGGCGCTGACACTCAAGGGCTACGCAGAGGCGATGTATCGCTGGTTTGGTCAGCAACCACGGCTCTCGTTTCAGCCTTTTGATGAATGGTTAGGTGGTATGAGCGAGCAGGACGCAGCCGCTTCTCGTGGACACGTGATCCGCAGTTCCTGCCACTCCATCGAAAAGAGCCGTCAGCGTTTGGGATACCATCCGCGCTACTTCAGCCTCGAAGCGATCCAGCAAGCAGTCCAGGTACTGATTGCCCAGGGAAAAGTGGCGGTTCCGACATCAAAATGAACTACTGAAAAGACTACTTTTGGACAACCAACTGAGACCTTGATGCCGATGGGAATGGTTCCTCTCTT
>CEOK01155537.1_pt1 | contig 12864 bp, 10 predicted proteins | sample 427001 | NCBI WGS metagenome assembly CEOK01 (sample SAMEA2591108, study PRJEB7988) | marine metagenome | isolation source: saline water (ENVO:00002010), including | reverse complement strand
TCTTATAGCAAGAGATTACGCTAAAGAAGATTTTATAAGTGCAACAGGCTTCCTTTTTATGGTAGGTGGTATCCCCCTAGGACTAGGATTGTATTTTGCAGGTGTATTAACATTTGCTATTGCAATACAATCATTTGTAGCTTTGATTTTTGTTTTGATAGGTTTTAGAATTGGGGAATATTTGAGAAGTTTTGTTAATCAACACACTTTTAGAAATTGTGTTTTGGTAGCTTTTATCATTTTGGGTTTAAGACTCATTTATGAAGGTGCCATATAAGCTATAAAACATAGAAATTAAGTTTAAATTATACTTGCAAAAATACTTTAAAAACGTTCATATTATCCAATATTCATTTTGGAGAAAATATAATGATAAAAAAAATTAATCTAATTTTTGTGGCTTTTATAAGTTTACTAATGACTAATTTAGTCGCATCCGCAGACACAAAACTATCTATAGGATCTTGTCCTATTGGTTGTACTGCTTACACATGGTCTGCTGGGATTGCAGATGTAATTAACAATAATGTAGAAGGTGTATCTTTAACAGCTGAAGAAACAAAGGGATATGTAGCAAATATTAAGCTATTGCAAAATAATGAACTAGAAATTTCAATGGCTACAACATTATCTTCTTATCAAGCATATGCTGCAGAAGGCCCTTACAAAGGTTCTGAAAAAGGAAAAATACTAAGCTGGATGGGTATAGCACCAGTTGCCATGCATATTATTACACTAGAGGACAGTGGAATTAATTCTATGGAAGACCTAAAAGGTAAAAGAGTTGGCATGGGTCAGCCAGGTGGAGTTTCAATGCTTGATGCTGATGCCATGATGGAAACACTAGGATTAAAAGAAGGCGACGATTTTAAAGCTTTTAGAATTAAATTAGGGGCTATGGCTAATGGTTTAGCTGACGGTAACTTGGATGCTGCTTTGTGGAATGGTAGTTTTCCTTTACCCCCGGTAAAGAAACTTATTGCATCACGAAAAGTTAAGCTTATTCCAATTCCTGATGAGTTTTTTGCCAAGCACCAAGCGAAATACCCACCTTATGCAAGATTATCCATACCTGGCGGAACATATAATGGGATTGATAATGATACACCATCTTTTAGTTTAGCGAATGGAATGGTTATTTCAAAGGATGTTCCAGAAGATTTAGTGTATTCAATGACAAAAGCTATTTTTGAAAATCTTGCTAAATTAAAATCTGTTCATCCAGCATTTGGCAAGGTAACAAAGTCAACAGTTCTTAATGGATTTGGTGCGCCATTGCACCCTGGAGCATTAAAATATTACAGAGAAATTGGTGTTCCTGGTATTGAGGATTTTGTAAAGAAAACTTCTAACTAAACAAATAGATTCATATGAGGTTATATTTAACCTCATATGAAATATATTTCTTTTTGAGATTCTATGAATAGCAAACCAAATATTGTGCTTATTCAAGCAGACCAGCTCACTTCACAAGTTTTACCAATGTATGGAAGTGAGATGGCTGCTGTCCCAAATTTAAAAAGTTTAGCAGACACTGGAATAACCTTTTTAAATTCTTATTGTAATAATCCAGTTTGTGGTCCTTCGAGAGCATCCATGATTTCTGGGCAACTTTCTTCATCTGTTGAATGTTACGATAATGCTGGTGAGTTTTTATCTTCAGTTCCAACATTTGCTCATTATTTGAGAGATTTAGGTTATAAAACATGTTTGTCTGGAAAAATGCATTTTGTTGGTGCTGATCAACTTCATGGGTTTGAAGAGAGACTGACGACTGACATTTATCCTTCTGACTTTGGATGGACAGCAGATTGGACGCAGCAAGATGAGCCTTATGCTCCTTCGAGAATGAGCTTAAGATCAATTGTTGAAGCAGGTTTATGTAAGCGGAGTTTACAAATAGATTACGATGAAGATGTCTGCTATCAAGCTGTTCAAAAGATTTTTGATTTTGCAAGAGATAAAGACAGGTCACCATTTATGCTAATGGCGTCATTCACTCATCCTCACAATCCCTTCGTTACTACAAAAGAGTTTTGGGACTTATATAATCATAACGAGATACAAATGCCCAAGGTTCCATGGTCACCTATTTCTTCTAGGGATCCATGGTCACAAAGATATGCATTAACTATTAGAGAAGATGAGCATAATGTAACGACAGATGATTTGAAAAACTCACGGCATGCCTATTTAGGCATGGTTTCATATTTCGACAGCCTTATAGGAAGAATAATAAAAACTCTTAAAGAATGTGATTTATTTGATAATACGTATATTTTTGTTGTAGCAGATCATGGAGAAATGCTCGGGGAGAGGGGAACTTGGTTTAAGTTCTTGCCTTTTGAGTGGTCTGTTAGAGTTCCAATTATAGCTTCGGGACCTAATATGGTGAGAGGCAAAATCGAAAAGCATTACACTTCATTAGTTGACCTTTTGCCAACATTTGTTGACTTGGCAACAAATGAAAAAAGTTATGAATATTCAGACAATTTAGATGGAAAATCTCTATTTGGATTAATGCAAGGAAAAAAAATTGATGTTCCTAATGAGTTGATGTTGGAATTTACTGGAGAAGGTGTTTATGCTCCCGCACTTATATTTATTCGAGATGGTATAAAATATGTCCATTGCAGAACTGATCCCCCAATGATGTTTAATTTAAATGTTGATCCAGAAGAAAAAAATAACCTAGCTTTAGAGCCATCCTACTTATCTTTAGCTAATGAAATGAAATCAGAAATTGATAAAAGATGGAATTATGATGAATTAGAAAATAAGGTTATTAAATCTCAAAAGAGAAGACTTTTTGTTCAAAATACATTGTTAAAAGGCAAATGGACAGGATGGGATCATCAGCCTTTTGTAGATGCTAAAAAAGCTTATGTTAGGGGAGCTATTGACCCCAGTACTACAGCAACTAAAGCTAGGAAAAGGTATCCTTTTGTAGAGACAATAGAGCCACATAATCCCAGAAAAAAATAAGTTGAGTATTAAATGAAAAAATTAATTGATGATATTATTAATTGTCCACCGGTTTGGACAATAAGAATATTAGCAGCATCAATTCTCTCTTTATTTAGCATTTATACAGCTTTTTTTGGTGTTTTTCCTGATATGATTCAAAGATCATTTCATATTGGGATCATACTTTTTTTAGTTTATTTAATGCCACTCCAAAACATGTCTCTTGAAGCTTTATTTAAGTCATTCAAAACATACATATTTATGATTTTAGCGTTACTGAGTTTGTTGGTGATGTTTTATCAAATAATATTTTTTGACGCTATCAATGACAGATACGGCGAGTTAACAAACTATGAATTTTATATTGGTTTGGCCGCAACTTTTTTTCTATTAGACGCGACAAGGCGAACAATTGGTTGGCCAATATCAATACTAGCAATAGCATTTTTATTTTATGCATTACTAGGTAATTATTTTCCAGGTGAGGCGGGGCATAGGGGTTATAGCCTGCACAGGGTAATGTCTCATTTGTATCTTGGAGGGAGTGGTATTTTTGGAACACCTTTGGGTGTTACAGCTACATTTGTGATTTTAATTGTTTTATTTGGGGCTGTATTAGAAAATTCTGGAGCTGGTAAAGTTTTAATGGATATAGCTAATACTCTGACTGGTAAATCTAGAGGCGGTCCTGCTAAAGCAGCTGTTGTTGGTTCAAGTCTTATGGGGATGATATCAGGAACTGCAGTTGCCAATGTTTTAACTACTGGCACTATTTCTATACCATTAATGAAAAGAACAGGTTATAGACCTGAAACAGCAGGTGCTATAGAAGCAGTTGCCTCTACCGGTGGACAGTTAATGCCTCCAGTCATGGGTGCTGCAGCATTTCTAATGTCAGATATGACAGGTATTTCATATTATGAAATTGCTAGAGCAGCACTATTACCAGCAATATTATACTATATAGTTCTTTTCTCGGTTGTTCATTTAGAAGCTGTTAAAATGAAAATCCCTATAATTGATACAAAAGATATTCCTTCTATTTGGGAAACTCTTAAACAAGGTGGGCATCTGCTTTTATCTCTTCCAGTCTTTATTTATATGATGTTTGATGGATATTCTGTAATGTATGCTTCTATTTGGTCACTTATGATGGCTGTTTTCTTGAGTTATCTTAGAAGGGCAACATGGTTAACTCCAAGAAAAATTATTAGAACAATTGAGAACGGTGTTGATGCAGTTATTCCAGTTGCAACTGCATGTGCTTGTGCAGGTATTATAATTGGAATTATAACTCTTACTGGTCTAGGTCTAAAATTTTCCTCACTTGTGATTTCACTATCAGGAGGAAATATCTTTCTTGCTTTGCTTCTTACCATGATAGCTTCATTGATACTTGGAATGGGTTTGCCAACTGCTGCAGCTTACATCTTGGTAGCAACCTTGGCAGCTCCTGCATTAGAAATGCTTGGTATAAACAAGTTAGCTGCACATCTTTTTGTTTTTTATTCTGCAATGTTATCTTCTATAACGCCTCCAGTTGCGCTTGCTGCTTATGCTGCTTCGGGTTTAGCAAATGCTAATCCTTTTAGGATTGCAATTGTTTCTTGTCAATTTGGAATAGCAGCTTTTATTATTCCATACTTCTTTGCTTTCAACCCTGTTTTGATTGGATTAGATGCCTCTATTCAAATGATTTTTTTAGCAGCCTTTTCTGCTATCTTTGGTTCTTTGAGCCTTTCAATTTTTATTCAAGGATTTTTGATTTCAAAATTACTATTAATAGAGAGATTCGGTTATATTGTTGTAACTTTTTGCTTATTAAGTGTTTCTTTTACAACTGATATAATCGGTTTTGTATTGTTTATAATATTATATCTGTTTCACTATTTTGTTAGAAATTCAAAGAGGCAGTTAGCGTGAGAGCTGTATTCGTTTTATTGGACTCTCTTAATAGGAATGCAATTGAGACTTATTCAAAGAAAACAAATATTCAAACCCCTAATTTCAAACGATTTCAAGAAAAATGCTTAACATTTGATAATCATTATGTTGGAAGCTTGCCTTGCATACCAGCAAGAAAAGACCTTCATACAGGTAGGATAAATTTTCTTCACAGAAGTTGGGGGCCATTAGAGCCTTTCGATGAATCATTTCCAGAAATAATGAAGAATAATGGAGTTTATTCTCATATAATAACAGATCACCATCATTATTTTGCTGATGGTGGAGCTACTTATCACCAAAGATATTCCTCATGGGAATTAGTTAGAGGGCAAGCTATAGACCGATGGAAAGGTGAAGTTCAACCTGATATGGACTTTTTTAAAAAGAAATATCATGAGGTTCAGCACCACAGAAAAAATTACATGATTAATCGTGAGTATATGACAAAAGAAGAAGAATATTGTACTCCTCAAGTTTTTGCTCTTGCCGAACAGTTTCTAAGTAAAAATAAAGATATAGATAACTGGTTTCTGCAAGTTGAATGCTTTGACCCTCATGAACCTTTTCATGCTCCCAAACGATTTAAAGAACTATTCCCAACAAATTATGATGGTCCAATTTTAGATTGGCCTATTTATGACAGAGTTAAAGAAACTAGAGAGGAAATTTCAGAATTAAAGGCAAATTATGCTGCTCTTGTTACCATGGTTGATGAATATTTTGGAAAACTCTTAGATTATTTTGATCGTTATGATTTATGGAAAAATACTGCACTTATTCTAACTACTGACCATGGTTTTTTACTGGGTGAGCATGATTGGTGGGCAAAAAATAGAATGCCTGTATACAATGAAATTGCTCATATACCTTTGATGATATATCACCCAGATTTTAAAAATAAAGCAGGTGCAAGAATAAATTCTTTAACACAAACTATTGATATAATGCCTACGTTTCTTGATTTTTTTGGTTTAGACATTCCAAGTGATGTGTCTGGGAAGTCTCTTTTAAATGTTTTAAAAAAAGACGATGAAATAAGGAAGGCGCTAATATTTGGATATTTTGGCTCGGCCTGTAACATTACTGATGGTGAATATACTTATTTTAGATATCCTGAGAAAATGTCGGCTTCAGATCTTTATGAGTACACATTAATGCCAACTAGGATGACTTCACGTTTTTCTATAAAAGAATTATCTGAAATGACACTCTCCAATCCTTTTAAGTTTTCGAAAGGTTTGAAGTTGTTAAAATTAAAACCAAAGGTTTCCGATAAAAATGACCCTCTTGAGGTACAAGGAATGACATTTGAAGACACGAATTCCAAATTGTTTAATGTGAACTCTGATCCCAGACAAGAGTTGGAATTAGATGAACCAGAAACTGTCAGGCAATTAGTTCATGAAATGATTGATCTTATGACTAAAGCCGACGCACCAAAGGAAATGTTTAAACGGCTAAATCTTAATAATTGATTAGAGTGAATTATGGTAAAAAAAAATAATGTTTTGATAATAATGGCTGATCAGTTGGCTGCTCAAGCTTTAAAACTATATGGAAATCCAGTATGTAAAACTCCTCATTTAGACGAATTAGCAAATTCAGGTATAGTTTTTGAGAATGCATATAGTAATAATCCAGTATGCGTTCCCAGCAGGGCATCAATGCTGAGTGGTCTATTATGTCCAGAAATTGATGCCTTTGATAATGCAACTGAGCTTGCAAGTTCAGTACCTACAATGGCCCACTATATGAGAAGTTTAGGTTATTGGACGTTTTTATCAGGCAAAATGCATTTTATTGGTCCAGATCAATTACATGGATTTAATGAAAGGCTGACAACTGATGTTTATCCAGCAAATTTTGACTGGATAGGGAATTGGACAGAGGGGCCTTCTTATGTCCCTTCAGGAACAGCCCTAAATGGAATTGTAGAAGCAGGTCCCTGTACTCGGACTATGCAAGAAGACTATGATGATGAAGTCGAGTTTCAAAGCTTAAGAAAAATTTATGACCTTTCGAGATTTGAAAACCAAAATCCTTTTTTTGGAATAATATCATTTACCAGCCCTCATACACCATTTAACGTTTCTCAGAAGTATTGGGATTTTTATGACGAAAAAGATATAAACCCTCCTGATGTTTCACCTATACCATTTGATGATTTAGATTATTTTTCAAAGTCACTTTTTTTTGCTCATGGTCGTCATCGTCACACGGTTACTGAAGAACATATCCGTAAAACACGCCACGCATATTATGGGATGATTTCTTATATTGATGATAAGATTGGAAAAATCATCAATCTTTTAGATGAAACAAACCGGCTCCATAATACTGCAATATTTTTTGTATCAGATCATGGTGAAATGTTAGGAGAACGTGGAATGTGGTTTAAGCAATGTTTTTGGGAATGGTCAGCACATGTTCCAATGATTGCAAAGATTCCAGGAGCTCCAAAAGGCCTGCGTTCATCAGTGATTACTTCCTTAGTAGATTTGTTACCAACGATTTTAGAAATTGGAAATAATGGGCACCCTACTTCCTTTTCAGAAGATTTATCGGGGAAAAGTCTTTTAAAATTTGCTTATAATAAAGGCGAAACAAAAAACAGCTTTGCAATTTCAGATTACTATCATATTGGACCATGTGTTCCTACTAGAATGATAAGACAAGATGACCTTAAACTTATTTATACGCACGGTCATCCAAGTCTTCTATATGATTTAGAAAATGATCCTCATGAACTCTTTAATTTAGCAGATAATGATAATTTTAAGGATGATTTAAGTAATTTATTATCAATTTGTTTTCAAAATTGGGATCCTGAAAAAATAAATGATAAAATTCTTCAAAGTCAAAAAAGGAGGTTATTAATTAAATCAGTTCCAGGTGAAAAGCCAAATTGGGATTATATAGCCAGCATAGGTGATGATAAACGTTATGTAAGAAAAGACGGTGTAGATGCAACCAAAGGTAAGTTAAGAATTCCTCCCGTAGAAAGCATACCACCTGACATGCCAGCATTAAGCAAAGATGAAATAGATGCAATGATGAAAGGTAAAAAAACTTTCAAATTTAATGAAAAATAAAAACTTACATTTAAAAAAAATTTTACTAACTAAATTGGGCACTCTTTAAACTTAGAGCCAACAGTTTCAGTAACTTTATCTATCTTTTCAACTTCATCACAAATTTTGAGGATTTTTGCACAATTCGAAAATGGGTCACCTCCACATGCATCTCTTAATATTCCAAAGCCAGGTGTATGCTGAACAGTTCTAACACATGTATACAAAAATATATCAGCATACGAGCATTCTTCTCCAGCTAAAAAAGTTGTTGAGTTGGAATTGCTTAGAAGTTTTTCCAAGTAAGCAGATCGTTTGTTATGAAGTTCAGTAAGATTTGATACTGCCTTCTCTTTACCGCCATCGGCAAGTGTATCTGTAAGTCTCAAATTTCTCCAAAAAACCTCATTATGGTCGGTTATTATATCATGAAAAGGAGATAAGACATATGAATAATAATCTTGTACCCAACCCCAGTACATTGCTATTAAAGCAGCATCTTCAGAACTTTTTGGTGTAAGTGGTCCCACGTATTTAGTTACTAAATACTGAATAATTGAAAGTGAGTCATTTAATTCTAGTCCATTACTTTGGTCTTTCATCCAAGGTACAGTTCCAAATGGTGCTTGCTTGTCTTTGTCAAAGTCATTACCCATTGGAGTTGAAATTAAATTATTCACTTTTATACCTTGTATTGCACAGACAATATTAATTTGTTCACCGCGCCCAACAATTGGAAAATATGCTAAATCAATTTCTTTCATTTTTAATCTCCCTGAAAATTCAATAATGTAAATTAAGTTTTAAATGCATCTTTACGAAATACACCATACTTTAGTATGGATTGGTACAACATTTCCGTAAAGTTGTTTATGTATTTTTTGTAAAAATTAGAACTTTTTATTACTATTTTATGTATCAGATTTTTTTAAAGATTTATTGCTTTTGAAATACCTATGTTAACCGCCAACCATGTAGGGCATTAACACCACTTCATTTTCAGGTTTAATAGGAGTAAACCATGAGTTTTTGTAAATTAGTCCATCAATGGCAACAGAAACCCCTCTTGAAATCTGAGGTTTTAATTTTGGGTATTTTAATGATAAATTATCTAATAATTGCTTAAAATTCTCAGCTTCGACTTCAACAAATTCTTTATTGTCAGTTGCTTTTTGTAAAGATCCCCAAATCCTTACTTTAACCATCATTTCTTTCTTTTTTTAAAGAGGATAACACCTTAGGAGGCGAAAGAGGAAGCTCTGAAAAACGAATGTTAGTAGCCCGTGAAACTGCATTATTAATTGCAGCTAAAGGTGGAACGATAGATGTTTCGCCAACTCCACGTACTCCATATGGATGACCTGGGTTAGGTATTTCTAATATAACGGGTTCTATCATTGGAAGGTCTGACGCTACAGGTATTCTATAATCTAGAAAACCAGCATTTTGAAGCCTACCATCTTCACCGTAAATATACTCTTCATTAAGAGCCCAGCCAATTCCTTGGACAGCGCCACCTTGCATTTGACCCTCAACATATGAAGGATGAATAGCCTTACCAGCGTCCTGAAAGACAGTATACCTTATAACCTTTGTTGATCCTGTCTCCTTATCAACTTCAACATCTGCTAAATGAACACCAAAACTTACACCTGCGCCCTCAGCATTAACCTCATGGTGTCCTGCAATTGGACCTCCAGTTTGAGAGGACATAGCAGCTATTTCTTCAATGCTCATTGGGTCAAATTGACCGGCATTTGGTCCTGCAGGAATAGCTGACCCATTTTCCCAACGAACAGCATCTTCATCAATTCCCCAAATAAGAGATACTCTTTTACACATTTCTTTGATTGCTGCTCGTGCAGCTTTTATAGTAGCTAAACCTACTGCAAAAGTCACTCTACTACCATCAGTTACTTCATTGTGACCCAATGAATTTGTATCAGCAATAATTGTTCGTACCTTATCATAAGAAATACCGAGTTCTTCTGCTGCCATTTGACTTATTGAAGCTCTAGAACCACCAATATCAGGATTGCCTTCAGTAACACCAATAGTGCCGTCAAAATTAACATTGAGTGTAACACATGTGTCGCCACCAAAATTAAACCAGAAACCACAAGAGAGGCCTCTTCCTTGGTTATCTGCTAAAGGAGCTAAGTAATGAGGATGTTTTTTTGCAGCTTCTAATGTAGCAATGAGTCCAATATCATCAAAAGTTGGACCATAAGATGATTTAGTATCTTTTTTAGCTGCGTTTTTAATTCTTATTTCAAGCGGATCTAAATTTAATTTTTGACAAAGTTCATCAACAACACTTTCTACAGCATAGATTGCTTGAGGTGCTCCAGGAGCTCTGTATGCTGCTTGTTTTGGTCTATTAGTAAGCACATTCCATCCTTTAGTTCTAACAGCCTTTAAATCATATGCAGCAAAAGCACTTTGAGCTCCCATTTCAACTGTTCCATTAGGGAATGCTCCTCCTTGGTACCTTAAATGAGCCTCGCCTGCAGTAATAATTCCATCTTTAGTCATGCCAATTTTTACATCCATAGAAGAAGAAACAGTAGGGCCTGTAGCCTTAAATACTTCATCCCTCGTCATAACAAGTTTTACCGGTTTGCCACTTTTCAAAGATAAGGCTAGGGCGATTGGCTCAATAAAAATTGTTGTTTTTCCTCCAAAGCCACCACCTATTTCTGAAGGAGTAACTCTTAATTGTGAGGATTCCATACCCATTATGTCTGCACATAGGGCTCTAACATTGTAATGACCTTGAGTACAACACCATAGGTCAGCTTTACCATCTGGGGTCATAGATGCGAGACAGGCATGAGGTTCAATATATCCTTGATGAGCTGCTTCAGTTTTAAAGGTTCTTTCAACTATTAAATCTGCATTATTAAAACCATTATCTAAATCACCATGTCCAAACTCATAGTAGCTTGTTACATTTTCAGAAAAACCTTTAGGAACATTTTCTAAAACATATCCTTTATTAACAATTGGTGAATCTGTTTTCATTGCTTCATCTACATCTGTCACATGAGGTAAATTTTCATATTCTACGTTGATAAGTTTAAGTGCGGATTTGGCAATTGTATTTGATAATGCTGCAACAGCAGCAACACAGTGACCATCATAGAGTGCTTTTTCGTGTGCAATGCAATTTACCAAAGTGTCACTTGGTTTATTATCAGAAAATTTACTAAAATCTTTTGAAGTAACGACGGCTTTTACGCCGTCTAACTTCTCTGCCTCTGATGTATCAATCGAAATAATTTTTGCGTGTGGATGTGGGGATCTTAAAATCTTAGCATAAAGCATATTAGGTACGTAAAGATCAGCTCCATATTGAGCTTTGCCTGTAACTTTCTCTATACCATCTGGTCTCGGTGGTCTGGTTCCAATTACTTTGAATTGTTTTTCATATGTATTATCTAATGGAGACATCCTATTAACCCCTCATTTCTTTTGCTGCATCAAGTACAGCTTTAATAATTTTATCATATCCAGTACAACGACATAAATTACCCGCAAGCCAATATCTAACTTCACTTTCTGTTGGATCTGGGTTTTTCTCTAAAAGTGATTTTGCAGCCACAAGAATTCCAGGTGTGCAAACTCCACATTGAAGCGCGGCGTGGTCTAAAAATTTTTGTTGAAGAGGGTGTAATTTTTCTCCATTTGACATGCCTTCAATAGTACTAATTTCTGAATTATCTGCTTCAGCTCCTAAAACTAGACAGGAGCACACTAACTTTCCATCTAAGGTTATACTGCAAGCACCACAATCACCTGTCCCGCAGCCTTCTTTTGTTCCTGTTAAGTGTAATTTATCTCTTAGAATATCAAGAAGTGTTTCTTCAGGATCACAGAGAAATTCTATATTATCGCCATTAATTTTTGTTTTAATATGGACCTGCGACATTTTTAAAACCCTGCTCTCTTATATGCTATTTTTGCGGCTCTAGATGCTAAAACCCCTGCAACTTCTGTTCTAAACTCTACAGTACCTCTTTTGTCAGAAATTGGCTCGCAAATCTCCACACATTTCAAAGACATTTTTTTTAGTGAACTTTCATCAAGTTTAGTTCCAACAATTTCTTTTGAAGCATCTCCAACTATTTTTACAGTGGGAGCAACAGCTCCAAGAACGACTTTCGCATTTTCGCAAATGCCTTCTCTAGACATCTCTATTGCAACAGATGCAGAGACTACTGCTATATCCATTTCTGTTCTAGGTGTAAATCTTAAGTATGCATCACTTGAAAACTCTGGTCGATATGGAATGTCAACAGATACAATAAACTCACCTTTTTTTAATGATGTTTTGCCTGGCGCAATAGGTATTTCTTCAACATTGCATGACCTTTCTCCTTGAGGGCCAATAATATTAACTTTAGCATTTACAGCTACTAAAGCTGGAACACTGTCGGCCGCAGGAGAGGCATTGCATAGATTACCAACCATTGTGCAACGGCCTTGAATTTGTGTAGAGCCGATTAAATCCAATGCTTCAACAACGCCTGGAAGCATTTTATTAATATTTTCATAATCTTTTACTTCAGAACCTGAAACAGCTGCGCCTATTCTGAAAAATCCTTCAAGTTCAGTTATATTTCTAATTCCTGGAATTTTTTTTATATCAACAATTAAGTCAGGTTCAATCATTCCTGATTTCATTTGAACCAAAACATCTGTGCCTCCTGCAAGAACCCTTGAAACTCCTGTTTCTTGTAATAAAAAATTTGAAGCTTCCTCAGCACTTTTCGCAGCAACATACCTCAAAATAAAAACCTCTGATTAAATAAAAAAATTAACTTAAGCTTACCATATATATTTAGAGTTGATAATATTTCCTTTCAACTGTATTGAA
>CEOK01106667.1_pt1 | contig 12872 bp, 13 predicted proteins | sample 427001 | NCBI WGS metagenome assembly CEOK01 (sample SAMEA2591108, study PRJEB7988) | marine metagenome | isolation source: saline water (ENVO:00002010), including | reverse complement strand
TTCGAGAACCCTGCGAAAGTTGACAAAGTTTTGGGTGCAGAATTTTCGTAGTTGGGTGTGAGAGGGGCGGTGACCGAGATCGGTTTCGATCTGTTTCCAGAGGTTGAGAATGGTGATGAAGTCGGAAGTGGGCTCGGCCCATTGTTTGTGAGCGCGGTCGGCTGCGTCAGCTTTTTCGGTGGGTCTTTCTCGCACGTCGGGAATAGAGAGGAAGGCGGTGAGGATGAAGAGCTCCTGTAGCATCCCTTCTTTACGCGCCTGTAGTAGCATACGCGCTAGGTGGGGATCGATGGGCATTCGTGCCATTTCACGTCCGAGGGGTGTGATAGATCGTTTTGAATCAATTGCACCGATGTCGGTGAGCGTTCGATAGCCTTCGGCGATGCGGTTGTGTTGTGGGGGATCAATAAAAGGGAAACGGTCGATGGGCGGGAGCTTGAGTAGACTCATTTGAAGAATAACGCCGGCAAGCGAAGTGCGGCGAATTTCGGGGTCGGTGAAGCGGGCACTGTTTGCGAGTGTTTCTTCGCTGTAGAGATAAATACAGATGCCATCTGTGATACGCCCGCAACGCCCTCGGCGCTGGCGTGCACTGGCTTGCGAGACCTGTTCAATCTGGAGGCCTTGGACCTGGGTGCGGGGATTGTAGCGACTCATCCGAACCAGTCCGCTATCGATGACATAATGAATGCGGGGTATGGTGATGGAGGTTTCGGCCACGTTCGTGGCGATGATGATGCGGCGGTTTTTGCCGGGTTTGAAGACGCGTTGCTGATCGCGCATGCTGAGGCGACCGTATAGGGGTAGGATCTCGGTGTGTGGCCAGCGTTTGCCAGCCAGCTTTTCTGCGGTTTGTCGGATCTCGCGTTCGCCGGGGAGGAAGATGAGAATATCTCCTTCGGTATCGATTTCGTTCAGTTGTTGGATCGCGCGGGTGATGTGCTGCGAAAGTTCTTCTTCCTTTGTGGGAGGTAAAAAATAATCTTCTACAGGGTAGGTGCGCCCTTCGACTTGAATGACGGGTGCGTTATCAAAAAATCGGGAGAAGCTTTCGGCATCGAGTGTAGCGGAACTGATCACAATTTTGAGATCGGGGCGTTTGGGAAGGAGGGTTTTGATGTATCCGAGCAGAAAGTCGATGTTGAGGCTGCGCTCGTGTGCTTCGTCGATGATGAGTGCGCTGTATTGCTGGAGGGTTCGGTCATTGCGGGTTTCGGCGAGTAGGATGCCGTCGGTCATGAATTTAAGGATGGTTTGTTCGGTTGTTTTATTGTCAAAACGAACCTGAACGCCCACTTGTTGCCCGACTTCAGAATGCGTCTCTTCTGCTACTCGCTGTGCCATACCGGTGGCGGCCAGGCGTCGGGGCTGGGTGATGCCGATACGTTGCTTTTCTCTGGCATCGGCTTCGTAGACCATTTTGGGCAGTTGGGTTGTTTTGCCGGAGCCGGTGGTGCCGCAGATGATGACGACCTGATGGTTTTGAATCGTTTGAATAATCTCTTCTCGACGGAGCGATACCGGTAGCGACGAGGGGTAGTCAATGTGTAGGTCCCTGGAAGGAGTGAGCGAGTCGGGCTTGGGAATATGATTTTTTTTGTCCATGCGGGACGTAGTGAGACATAGCGTTTGGGGGTGTTCAAGCCTTATTAAAAACGAAGCTATGCACTTTCTGCTTTGCGGATGGGGTGGCGCATGATTTTATTGTCATTTGATGGGAGGCGGTTATGTTTAAGCATGTAGTAATGTGGCGTTTTAAGCCAGAGGTGGTGGAGAGCGATAAACAATTAATGAAAGCGCAGTTGGAAGCGCTACTGGAGCGAGTGCCCTCGTTGCAGTCGATTGAGGTGGGGTTGAATGTGGCAGCGGGTGAGGCGGTTTTTGATGTGGTGTTAACGACCGGCTTTGCAGATGAGCTTGCCTATCGCGCCTATGCGGATGATCCGGCTCATCTTGAAGTGGTTGCGTTTGTTCGTTCGCTGGTGTGTGATCGGGCCGTTGTTGATTATAGAGTGGATTGAGGTGATAAGACGATGAACGGAACCGAGATTATTGTTGCGTTAGATGTTCCTGATGGAGCGGCTATGCGGGAGAAATTGCAAGCGATGTCGGATGATATTGGTTGGTATAAGGTGGGCTTGGAGTTGTTTTGCTCGGAAGGGCCTTCGGTGCTCGATCCATTGAAGGAGCTGAATAAATCGATTTTTCTTGATCTAAAATTGCATGATATTCCGCGCACGGTGGGTAATGCCGTTAAAACGGCAGCGGCTCATGGTGTTAATTTGATGACGGTGCATGCGGTGGGTGGACGTGCCATGCTTGAGGAGGCGGCGCGTGCGGCGGCTTCGTGTGAACATCCGCCAAAGTTGGTGGCGGTCACTACGTTGACGAGTTTGAATGAAGACGATTTTGAGGATCTGGGGATAGAGCGGAGTGTGGAAGAGCAGGCTGTTGCTCTGGGACGGTTGGCTATGGAATCGGGTATTGATGGATTGGTGACCAGTGCGCATGAAGCTCGGGCTTTGCGAGAAGCGTTTCCGGATGCCTTACTGGTTACGCCTGGCATTCGTATGCCATCGGGGGATGTGGGAGATCAAAAAAGGGTGGCGACACCCTCTTTTGCCGCTGAGCAGGGCGCTACGCATCTGGTTATTGGCAGACCGATTGTGCAGGCAGAGGACCCGGTAGCGGCAGCGGCTATCTTGTTGGATGATTTAAAGAAGGCGGTGGTTTGATGCGTTCTCCGAAGGTGATGATTATTACGGGATATGGCGTCAATTGTGAGGCAGAGTCTGCGGAAGCTTGGCGTCGGGCGGGGGCGGAGGCATGTCTGGTGCATGTGAATGATCTGTTGGCAAATCCGGATCAACTGGATGGGTGCGATGGGTTAATGTTTATTGGTGGATTTTCATATGGCGATCATATGTCGAGCGGGCATGTTTTTGCGCAGCGCATTAAACATCATCTGCAGCCTCGTTTGCAGGCATTCATTGATGCGGGTAAGTTGATGTTGGGTATTTGTAATGGGTTTCAGGTGATGACGAAGATGGGGCTGCTGCCCGGAATTGAGAGGGAATATTTTACCCCGAAGGTTTCGCTCATGCAGAATGACTGCGGGCATTTTCAGAACTATTGGGTGAACATTCGTTTTGAGAATGATTCGCCGTCGGTGTTCACACGCGGTTTGGGAACGATACCGTTACCGATTCGGCACGGTGAAGGGAAAATTTTTACGGTGAACGATGAGGTGTTGGAAAGAATGGAGCAGTTGGGTTGTGTGGCCGCTCGCTATGTTGATGCGCAACATGAGCCGACGATGGCATTTCCAGCTAATCCGAACGGTTCGCTGCACTCCATCGCGGGACTGTGTGATCCGAGTGGTCGGATTTTCGGAATGATGCCGCATCCGGAGGCGTATTTGTTTCCTGAGAATCATCCGCAGTGGGATACGCAGAAACGAACTGGAACTTTGCCGCAAGAAGGGCTGGGTTTACTGTTGTTCCGAAATGCGGTTGAGGCAATGGGAGAAGTGATTGCGTAACGGTTGGCTACATTCGGCTGTAATTCAGGCGGCGGGGTGATCGATGGAAGAGCCACGTAATCGTAAGGTCAATCAAGATCGGTGGGAGTTAGATCGGGTTCGCTATCAGTTAGATCAGCCGCTTTCACCCAACCGCGATATCGTGGCATTACGTGATCTTTTGAGCGATGTAGCCGAGGGGTTAGATATCCCTCTGCAGGAGTCTATTCGGACGTTGAGGAAAGAGTGGGCATCCATTGTGGGTGAACCGATTGCTGCGCAGAGCGAGCCTGCCTTCATAAAAGAGGGAGTGTTGTATGTTTTTGTGCAACAGGCTGGATGGTTATCTGAGCTTTCACGTATGCGCGGGCCTTTATTACGCAAAATTGAAGGGGCATACACAGAGATGAATATTCGCAAGCTCCAGTTTGAATTGAAGCGCTATCCTTAAAGGATGGAACCGGCAAGGTCGGCTAATTCGGAACGCTCGCCTTTGGTTAAGTTTATGTGTGCGTAGAGTCGCTGGCCGCGCATTTTTTCAATTAGGTAGGAGAGGCCGTTGGAATGACTGTCGAGGTATGGGTGATCGATCTGGAAGATGTCTCCGGTGAAAATGATTTTGCTTCCTTCACCTGCGCGCGTGATGATGGTTTTGATTTCGTGTGGGGTTAAATTCTGCGCTTCATCGATGATGAAAAACGTTTTCACTAAACTGCGTCCACGAATATAGGAGAGCGGTTCAATCACAAGTACATTGTCTTCAAGCAGTTTGGAAACCTGACTTTTCTTTGTGCTGCCTTCTGCGTGTTCGATTACGCCTAGATTATCGAAGAGCGGTTTCATGTAGGGGTCGAGCTTCGATTGAATATCTCCGGGCAAGTATCCGATATCTTTATTGCTGAGGGCAACGATGGGGCGTGCCATGAGAATTTGACGGTAGCACTTCTTGCGTTTTAGGGCCCCCGCTAGGGCGAGAAGCGTTTTACCGGTTCCGGCACGGCCTGAGAGCGTGACCAGTCGGACATCGTCGTTGAGAATCGCGTCGAGTGCAAAGGTCTGCTCCGAGTTGCGGGGAGTAATGCCAAACGCGGGTATCTTATCTACGTGCCGAATGAGTTGTAGTTCGTCGTCATAAGCCGCGAGTGCAGATTTGTGGTCACTGCGTAGAATCAAATATTCATTGGGAACAAACGGATGGCCTTCGGGGAGTTCATCCGCAGGAAATTCGTAGGGCGGTTTATACATTTCTGTTATCAAATCAGCGTCTACGTTATCAAGCGTCCGTGAGCCGGTATAAAGCCGTTGAATATCGGAGACATGATCGTTTTTGTAGTCTTGTGACATCAGCCCAACGGCTTTGGCTTTAACGCGTAAATTCACGTCTTTGGTGACGAGAATGGTGAGCCGCTCGGGGTGTTCTATTGAGACTTGATATGCCGTATTAAGGATATGATGGTCGGGTTTTTTTTCAGTAAAGTTTTGAGCCAGTTTTTCATCAAATTCGGCATCGAGTCGGATGCTGATGCGTCCTCGTCCAGGACCAATGGAGACCCCGTCGCCAAAGAGCATATCGCTGCTTAGCCCGTCCACGGTTCGCGCAAATTCACGCGCATGAAAGTTGAGTGACTCGTTTCCTTTTTTAAAGTTGTCGAGTTCCTCCAAAACCGTGATAGGAATCACGATGTCATGTTCTCCGAATTGATGAATCGAGTTGCTGTCGTGAAGAATTACGTTGGTATCGAGTACGAAGATTTTGACCGCCGAAGCTGGTGGCATAATAGTTTCCATCCTTTCTGCTTTGAAGTCTGATTCAAGGGGCAGTGGTGTGTCAACGGGTAATTTATGAGGAGTGGATTAGGGGTCTTTTTTTAGCTGCAACCAATGACTAATCCGCTGTCTGTTTCTAGCCACGAGAATATAGAGTTGGTCTGCTATAGGTCTGATGATAGGCCAGTTGGTCCAGTTGAGCCAATAGCCTCGATCGACCAACGCATAGGCTGCACGCAATGCATCCATACCCACTTTTAGCTGACCCTTATGATCGATAAGATGAATCTTGCCGGCGGCTCGATTGGTATCTATTTCCGGGAAGCGTTGGATGGCTTCTGTATCATGAATATCGACAAACTGAAGCGTTTGGTGCGTATCATACTTTTGTAGAATGCGTTTGTTTTTAATACAAACAGGGCAATTTCCATCATAAAAAAGTGTGTTCATTAACGACCTCGATCTAGGCGCAGGGCATTTCGAAAGGGGAGTCCGGCCGCCCGAATTTTTCCTTGCGTGCGTTGGCGGTCATAGGGAACTCGACGTAATTGAATGGTATTGAGTTTCGTATTGTAGATGACGTAGGCAGCGTCTGGATTGCGGTCGCGGGGTTGACCAACCGAACCAACGTTTATGAGGTAGCGGCAGTCGGGGTTGACCGTTAGGGTTTCATAGTTACCCTGTTCAATATGCCCGTTTTTTATGAATGCTGTGGGAATGTGGCTGTGCCCGATAAAACAGAGTGGACTGAATTGATTTCGAAAGTGACCTTTGGCGGCTTCAATATCCAATACATAATTCCATTGGTCGGGATGATGAAGAGAGCTGTGTGCGATTGTGAAGGCATCTATATCTATCGTGTAGGGAGCTTGCTTCAGTTGTTTTTTATCTGATGCGGATAGTTTTTTTCGGGTCCATTGAAGGGTGTCGCGTACGAGCGGATTGAATTGATGTAAGCGGATAGGCGCGCTGCAGTAGTGGTCGTGATTGCCTTTAACAAATCGGGCTTCCAACTCGTTCAATTTTGCCAAACATGCAGTGGGGTCGGCGTTATAGCCTACGATGTCGCCGGTACAAACATAGCGGTCTACGGATTGTTCATGCGCATCTTGAATAACGGCTTCTAGCGCTTCAAGGTTAGCGTGAATGTCACCTAGTATGGCGTAGATCATGAGTCAGATTCAGCTCGCGTGAATACGGGTTCATTTGGTTGGGAGAGGGTCGCATTATAGTGATAACCACCGAGGTCAAATTGGAGGAGCTGGTCGGGGGTGGTGAGACGGTTTTGAATGAGGTAACGCGCCATTAACCCACGCGCTTTTTTTGCATAGAAACTAATTATTTTGAAGCTTCCATTTTTTTCATCTTTAAAAACGGGAGAGATAATGGTGTTGCTTATCTGTTTTCGGGGAACGGCTTTAAAATATTCCTGTGAAGCGAGGTTAATAATGGGTTCCTGCGAGAGAGTCGATAGATGTTCTAAAATGGGGGTTTCCCAAAAAGAGTAGAGATTATCGGCTTGCGCGGTTTGGAGGGCGCGACCCATTTCTAGGCGATAGGGTTGAATGAGGTCTAACGGTCGGATAATGCCGTAGAGGCCGGAGAGGATGCGCAGGTGATCTTGTGCGAAGTGACAATCCGCTTCGGTTAGTGTTGAGGCATCCAGTCCATCGTATACATCGCCGGTAAAAGCAAGTAGGGCTGGTTTAGCATTGTTGGGTGTAAATGGAGTGTTCCACTGCTTAAAGCGCTCTTCATTCAATTGCGCTAATTTTGTGCTGATGTCCATGAAGTCGGCGAGTTGATCGGTGCTGAATGTGCGTAATTGCTCGACCAGCTGTTCGGATTTTTTGAGGAAGTCAGGATGGGTTGTATTGTGAATGGATGGGATATCCATATTCATGCTTTTGGAGGGTGAGAGAAGCGCGATCATGATGCTAAATGCTCCTGTATAGATGTGCGGAATAGTTCGGGTTCTAGTAGGAAAGAGTCATGTCCTTTTTCGGATGAGACGGTTTGAAACGTGGTTTCAACACGGGCAGCTTGCAGTGAGGTAACAAGTTCCTGCTGCTCTTCTGGATAGAAACAGCAATCTGAGTCGATTGAGAAGACTAGGTGTTTTTGGTGTTGGCAGGCATCAAAAATATGGAGATCCGTTTTGGCTTTTGCATCGGTTGCGAGATCAAACTGAGACCAAGCGGCTATTAGGTTTAAGTATGTATTGGGGTCAAAACGACGTACGAATTTTCGGCCCTGATGAAGAATGTAGGATTCAAGCGGTGTGCGAATTTTATACCACGAGAACTCATCTTTTTCCTGTTCGCAGCGATTGGTCATGCGGGCTTCCATGTCGGCGAGGGAGACAAATGTTTTGTGGGAAATCATACGGGCAAGGGCTAATCCGCGTAGGGGTATGGGGCCGGCATAATAGTGACCATTGCAAAAGTTGGGGTCGTTCTCAATCGCTAGAATCTGTTCGAGATTGTGAACTTTGGTGAGTGTGGGAGCTCGTAAACCGCAGGCGATACTGATGATGCGATCACTCTTTTCAGGATAACGGGTGGAGAAATTAAGGGCCATCATGCCGCCGAGCGAAGAGCCGATCACCGCGTGAAACTTCTCAATGTTGAGATGATCAAAAAGAGGTAGTTGGGCATCCACAATATCACTGAAATGAATTTGAGGAAAATCGCCGCCGTAGGGATTTCCTGTTTCGGGGTTGATTGAATTAGGACCTGTGCTGCCATAGCAGCCGCCGAAATAGTTACAGCAGATAACAAAATATTGATCGGTATCAAGCATCTTACCGGAGCCGATAAACTCCTCCCACCAACCTGTTTGGCACTCCTCAGTCCAGCGATCTGCAGTCCCCTCCACAGCCGGGTTGGTGCCCGCCGCATGTTGGGAGCCTGAGAGGGCATGGAATAGCAAGATGGCATTGCTTCGCGAAGCATTTAGAGTGCCATAGGTCTCGTATGCGATTGTAACGGGACCGAAGAGAGTGCCGTCATGAAGCTGCAGACGGTCTGTCGGCTGTTCTCCATAGGTGTAGAACTGGCTCTCTATGAGCATTGAGCACTCCTTTGTGATCCAAGGATCAATTTATATAGCAGCTAATGCTTGATCAATGTCTTTTATGATGTCGTCGATATGTTCAATACCAACCGAAAGACGCACCAAGTCCGGTGTGATTCTGGCGTTGAGTTGCTGTTCTTCTGAAAGCTGTGAGTGTGTGGTGCTAGCAGGGTGAATCGCTAAACTACGTGCATCGCCAACATTAGCTAGATGAGAAAATATGTTGAGGTTTTCAATGAAGGTACGGCCCGCCTCTGCACCGCCTTTGACACCGAAAACAACCATGCCTCCGGAACCGTTCGGCATATATTTTTGAGCGAGATCATACGAGCTATCACCTTCCAAGGAAGGATGACGAACCCACTCTACCTGCGGGTGTTCTTGAAGATGCTTGGCCACTGCAAGGCCGTTTTCGGAGTGGCGTTCCATGCGTAGGGAAAGCGTTTCAATTCCTTGGAGCGCTTGCCATGCGTTGTCGGGTGAAATGCAGGCCCCGAGGTTGCGCAAGGGGATTAGACGCATCCGCAGTATATAGGCGAGTGGAGCCAGATCACCGAGATCATTAGCAAAGCTGGTATTCCAGTAGCTTGGTTCGGGATCGGAAAGAAGTGGGTGTTTGCCGGTAGTCCAGTCAAACTTTCCTGAATCAACTACAATGCCTCCAATAACGGTTCCGTGTCCGCCGAGCCATTTGGTTAGAGAGTGAATCACAATGTCTGCGCCATGTTCGAGGGGCCGACAGAGTGCAGGTGTTGAAAATGTTGCATCTACAATGAGCGGGAGGCCATGCGCATGAGCGATGTCTCCAATTGCTTGAAGATCAACCAAATCGAGTAGGGGGTTGCCGACCACTTCGCAATACAATGCTTTTGTTTTGTCGGTAATGGCCGCTGCAAAATTTTCAGGATTGAGCGGGTCAACCATCTTCACGTTAATACCCATGGAGGGCAGAATGTCGTTAAACTGCGTGTAGGTTCCGCCATATAAATTGTTGGCAGAGACGATTTCATCTCCTTCACGGGCGAGGTTGATGATGCTGTAGAACGCAGCACTGGTACCTGAGGCAAGTCCTAATGCAGCTGCTCCTCCGTCTAAGGCTGCCACGCGTTGTTCGAGAATGTCGGTGGTGGGATTCATCAACCGCGTGTAAATGTTGCCCAGTTCTTTGAGGGTGAATAGATTATTGGCGTGCTCGGTGCTGTCGAACCGATACGAGGTTGTACGGTAAAGCGGAGCTGCGTGAGATTTGGTTGTGGCTTCGGCGTTTTCGTAGCCTGCATGCAGACATAGTGTTTCTAGTTGACTCATAATTTTCTCCTGTTTGCCTATGTAAAAGGATGTTTAAGCTGAAGTTATTCTGGGTCGGAGTCAATCGCTTTTTTAGCCATAAACTGCCGTAAGAGCTTCATTTCGGCGGGTTTCACGCGTCGCCATTCGCCTGGTTTGAGTTGGTCCAATGATAGTGGGCCAAGGTGGGTGCGTTGCAGTCGAAAAACTTTTCGTTCAAAATGTTCCATGAGGCGGCGTATATGGCGGTTTCGACCCTCTTCCAGTACGATGGTGTGAATGACGCCTTGCCGAGTATGCGTTCCGTCGCTTATTGATTTTGCGCGTAACACTTCACCTTTATTAGGGATTCCTTTGACTGCTTTTTGAAGTTGGTGATACCCGAGGGGCTTATCAATCCATACTTTATATGTTTTCTCGACATGGTGTTTGGGATGCATGAGCAGATGGGTTAGTTCGCCGTCATTGGTCACAAGAATTAAGCCCTCACTCATGAAGTCGAGCCGTCCGACGGTGTAGACGCGTTCAGGCAGATCTTCGAGTAGATCGAGCACGGTGGTGCGTCCCTTCGGATCATCGGAGGTGCAGATAACCTTGGGTGGTTTGTTGAGAATTAAGGTGATGGGCGGTTCGACATTGAGCAACGTTCCATTGCACTCTACTTTTTGGCGTCCCGGCTCGACGCGGGTGCCTAGCTCGGTGATGATCTTTCCATCGACTTTAACACGTCCAGCCGTGATGAGGGTTTCGCAGAAACGGCGGGAACCCAGACCGCAATCAGCCATAAATTTTTGAAGTCGGATGGGGGGCTGAGGTTTCATAATAAAAAAGCACCTATGCGGTTCGCGTAGGTGCTGTGAATCAGTAGGGTTACCTAGATTATTCTTCCGGCTTGGTCTTGGGCAGACCGAAAGCACGATCGCCTTCTTTCCAGCGTCCGTCTTTCTTCAAGCTGTCTACGCGTTCAAACCGCTTCAAAACGTTCCGCTTTGTAACGATTTTAGCCGCACCTTTTAAGCTGCTATGCATTGACATGGTTGTTCTCCTTCGTTCTTAAAGGGGTGTAGAAAATAGGTTTCAACCCGATCTGTCAAACTCATAACCTGCATATTTAAAAGCGAATAGGGGAAGTGGCTTTATCTAACGAAACATCAAGAGAACTAGTGTAAATGCCTATTGCATTGCAGGAGTGGAGTCGATAGTTTTTTCCAGATGCAGAATAAACCGTCAAAGATGCGTCTTGCCGTGGGAATGAGTGGGGGAACAGACAGTTCCGCTGTCGCGGCTATGCTGGTTGATCAGGGGCATGAGGTGATCGGTCTCACGGCGCATATGTGGAAAGAGGGTTCGCGTTGCTGTTCACTGGAGGATGTGGAGCGGGCGCGGTCGGTTTGTGATTTTCTACATATCCGGCATTATGTGGTGAATGCGCAAGAGTTGTTTGCGGAGAAGATTGTCGATCCGTTTGTTGAAGGGTATGTGGCAGGAGAGACTCCATCGCCTTGTATTCAGTGCAACGCGTTCATCAAGTTTGGATTTCTGCTGACACGAGCGGAGCAGCTGGGATGCGATGCTGTGGCAACCGGCCATTATGCACGGGTTGAACAGGATGCCGCGGGATTTTATCGGCTATTCTGCGCGAAGGATCCGGAGAAAGATCAGTCCTATTTTTTACATCGACTCAATCAGTATCAATTAGAACATCTGCTTTTTCCGCTGGCAGAGATGCCGAAACCGGAGGTACGCGCGTACTCAAAGGAGCGGGGACTGCCGATTGTTTCGAGAGGTGACAGTCAGGATCTCTGTTTTATTGAAGAGGGTAAGCTGGCTCACTTTGTAGAACAGCGGGATGATTCGGTCGCGGTGGAAGGTGATATTGTGGATCACCAAGGCCGCGTTGTTGGTAAACACGCCGGGTTACATCATTTTACGGTTGGGCAACGGGGCGGTCTTGGAGTTGCTCTGGGGGAACGGATGTATGTGAAGCGGTTGAACAAAAAGGAGAACCGCGTTGAAATTGCACCACGCCCCGGCGTGCTCTCAAACGTTTGTCTGGTGCGTGATGGGCATTGGATTCATACAGAAATGGAACAAACCATCCGTTGTGTAGTGCGGCCTCGCTATCGCAGTGCAGGATCAGTTGCCACCCTTACTGTTTTGGAGGATAAGGCGGGCATTCGCATTCAATTTGATGAACCCCAGTTTGCGTTAGCACCGGGACAGGCAGCTGTATTTTATCATGATGACGAGGTGCTGGGCGGCGGTTGGATCGACAGCGTTTTAGAAGAGGATTCTTCATCCGATCAGCCTAACCAATGTGTTGAGGAAAACGCATCAATTTAAAACTATAACAGGAAAAATTATGAATATTAACTTGGTAGCAAATACGATTCGAACCCTTTCAATGGATGGTGTACAAGCGGCAAAATCGGGTCATCCCGGCATGCCCATGGGAATGGCAGATGTGGCCGCTGTTTTATGGCTGAAATACCTGAAACATAATCCGAAAAACCCTACGTGGACGGATCGTGATCGATTCATTCTTTCAGCCGGTCATGGTTCGATGCTTCACTATTCGCTGCTTCACTTAGCAGGTTTTGAAGATATGACGCTGGATGAACTAAAACAGTTCCGGCAGTGGGGATCACGAACTGCAGGGCATCCCGAATTTGGGCATGCGTCCGGCATCGAGACAACCACGGGGCCACTTGGACAAGGCTGTGCAAATGGGGTGGGCATGGCCATTGCGGAAGAGATGATGGCGGCGCGATTCAATACAGAGAGAGATGCGTTGGTCGATCACTTCACATACGTGATTGCCTCGGAAGGCGAGTTTGAGGAAGGCGCTTCGCACGAAGTATTCTCACTGGCCGGCAACCATGGCTTAGGTAAATTAGTGGTGTTTTATGATCAGAACTTCATATCTATCGAAGGCGATACGCACATCACCTACACCGACGATGTGACCAAACGAATGGAAGCCTATAACTGGCAGGTGTTGGAAATTAACGGTCACGATGAACAGCAAATTTCGGATGCGATCGAAGCAGCGCAAGCGGAAACAGCAAAGCCGACTGTTATTATTTGTAATACTACTATTGGTTTTGGATCACCCAATAAAGCAGGCAGTCATGACTGCCACGGAGCTCCGCTGGGAGAAGAGGAGATTTTGATCACCAAAGAAGCTCTGGGAATGCCGGCCGATAGCTTTCATGTTTCGGAC
>CEOK01014787.1_pt1 | contig 12879 bp, 23 predicted proteins | sample 427001 | NCBI WGS metagenome assembly CEOK01 (sample SAMEA2591108, study PRJEB7988) | marine metagenome | isolation source: saline water (ENVO:00002010), including | reverse complement strand
TTGTTGTCAAGTATTACTTTTTTCAAAGGGTAATCATTTCCAGCCGGATCCATTCTATCACCAAAAAAATGTAAAGAAACGTTCAATTCATCAAAATCTTCTACAATTTGTGCTTTATCTTTACCATAAGGAAAGATATCTATACCAGTTTCACCACCAACCACTGCTTGTATGGCTGGAAAAAATTTTTGGAATTCTTTAGCAATCTTAATTCTTTCTTTTGTTTTGGTGTCGTATTCAACATACATTTTACGTTCACCCATAGTTGCATTACGTCCTACAACACTAAAATTTACCATACCAGGTCGATTTTCTATATGCAATCCTGTTCGTAAAGGAAAGTCACTTAATCTACATTCAGCTTTCAACCACGATTCTGCTTCTTCTGGTATTTGCCAATCACTCGTATAAACATTTACATTTCCTTCCCATACATCGCTACCTGAACAGTTATAAACTCTGTCAGCAAGACTGTATATTTCCTCTCCTACCTGTTCTATTGTTTTTTCTCTATCACTTCCAGTAACGAGATATACATCATTTTCAGCACAGAAGTCTGTGAAGAAAACAGCAAAGTCCATATCAATCTCTTGTCTACTAGGTGTGAGTGTTCCGTCAACATCAAAAATAAATTTATCTACCATATATTCAACATCCTTCCGTTACCTGCTATAATCATACAACAAGTTATAATGTGTAATAAAAACCAAAATGTTCTAATAATATTGTGTATATGATCGTCTTTCCTATCGTTATCATAAGCACGACTTCCCATAGCTTTGCACCAATAGTGCCATAATCTAATCATCTAACACTACCCATCATTACTAATATGCAAACATAAAAAAATGCAAACACAAAAACTGGTGCCGCATTTGATATTTTTTTAGTAGTTGTTGGTTCAGGCTTTATCCAATCAGCAGGCATGTAGTCCCTATCCCAAGCATCTCTTCTTGTATCTATCTTACGTTGATCAACATTAATAGAGCCCGGGTCTACTTTGTAGTCTTCGTTTGTCATCTCCAATTCTCCTTTACCCAATCGTCCTCAACCTGATGTGGATGAGGTTCTCCATGAAAGACTGCAACACAGGTCTTTGGTAAAACTTGTGGAGCTTTCTTCTGTTTAAAATTTCTTACTCCATTTATTTTATCGAGATCTGCTCTGTCTCGCATTTCCCATTTGTAACTCATGATCCATTGGTCCGGCCAAAATTTCCATTCCTTTTGCCTGTCCTTCATCATCTCATATATCCAATCTTGGTCTCCATGAAACCTTCGCATGTTCATTGGAGCATTCTCCATAAATTCATCATACACATGTGGGAAAGCACCTGTGTTTAATTTAAACACACTACTATTCATTCTGTTCCAATCGCTTCTAAGACTTCTGTTAAAATCTCTACAGATACAGAATTGATCAGGATTATAAGTAAACAATTGATCAATATTTTTGAAAATTACAACATCTAAATCAAAGTAAAGGATAGTTCCTTTCAAAGGAAAATTCTTATCAAAGAATATAGGTTTGTACCACCAACCGTAAACACCAATATGTTGTAGGCTTATTGTTTTTATATTAGGATCTAAGCCGTTGTTGTCTTCTGTAAAGCAAACAAATTCAAAGGGAATAGTACAATGCCTTTTGGTCATGTTGTACAAATTATTCACATAGGTGTAATCATACTTTGTACCATGCTTTAAGCATACAATATAGTTGGGAGATACTTCTTTAGGAACCGGCGGTGGAGAATAATCTGGTACTTTAACTGTTCTTTCTGTACCTTTTTGTTTCTCTAGTTTCTTTTGCGCCTTTTGTTTCCGATCAAGCTCTTTTTGCCTACGTCTTTCGGCTTGAACTATTTTCCATTGAGCTTTAGAATATTGTGACTTATCTACTTTTGCCATTGCACATGGTTGCCTTATCTCTCGTATATGGCTGAGTTAGCACCATGCTCTGCACATTCAACACTGACAACATAGCATCTATTGTTTGTCTTTTCTCTAATTAATTTGTCAGCAAAGTTAAATGCATGTTCGGCAAATTTTTCTGCACCTACACCTTCAAACTCTCTAACTTCACAAAGATCTTTATCTTGTAAATCATAAAAGTCTTGTTTGTGTGGGTCATCTACGTCAATGCAAGTTTTGTGATCAAAGCTATCTTCAAGCCATGCTTTTAATGGTTTAAGTCCACCAAAGTCAACAGCCCAGTTTTTGTTATCTAGTTTGTCACACCCAAATGTAAATTTAAATTGCAAACTGTATCCATGCAATAAATGACAGTGAGAATGATCAGCATTAGGTTGTCTAAATACTGCACTCAATCCAATGTTGTGTCCGTAAGTTTTAGTAGAATAGTATTTTGCCATATTTCACCTTTCAAGTTTTATTTATTATATTATAAATTTGCAATATTGTCAACCTTTATATTGCTGAAGTTCCATTGTTTTGGTAATTTCCAATCTTCCAAATTATAGATATGAAATGTTTTATCTTGATTCAGTTCAAATATTTTTGCCATTTGATATACCCAATAACTCCAGTCTACTTGTTCGTCTGTGTTTTTTAAATATCCGGAAGTATTTTCATAAATGTTATTCAACTTACCGTGAATGCCATATAAATCAAATCCTATAAGTTTTATATATTTAGATAAAAAGGTTGCTAGTAACACAGCATATGGACCACTACCCCAATGAAAAGGTTCATCCATACGGTTATCTCCGTAATAAGGTAAGTCTGGTAATTTGAAAACATGTGGAGAATCAAAGTCATTTGCCCATCTATCTCTAGTGTATACTGGTGAATAACCTTGTGCTAAGGCCTGCTTAACCATCTTCTTGTCACAACAGATTAGATAGTCAACATGATAATCTCTAATGATTGCATTACAACCAATTTTTAATTCGTTGTAATTATTTAGATTGATCTTTTTCCGACTTTGACCGTTCCCAATTACTATCATTTAGGTCCTGCTTAACTTTGGTTAATTCGCCAAGAACATCGTCAAATTTTTGATGTGTTTTTTCCATCATAGCAAATAGTTGTCTTACAGTATCTAATACCCACCACCACCATGCAAATGCAAATACGGCAAAAAATATTGCTACTGCTAATAAACCGTATTCTAAATATGTGTTAAGATCAAATGCTAATAAAACACAAATAATGAATAGTGCTCCAAAAGGCGCAACTCTTCCTAACATGTACCATCGGTTTACATGTTTATCTACTTTTTTAAAATCGGTCATGCACCTATAGTCCCAAATGTTCTCCACTCTCCTGGAGTGCCTGTTCTAATACAAATCCAACCAAGTATTCCGTTAGGTTTAGGATCATCGTCCCAGACAATGTCTCCCTTGTTATATAGCCCTATTGTGGGTATTTTATTACCTACTTCGAATTTTTTGCCTTGGAATTTTACAGGTCGCTCAGTTTCGAGCGATAGATCATCTGGAATGTTAGATACTCCTATACCTAAGTTTCCTTTGATAATAGTAGATGTGTTGCCTTGTATTCTTAATACACCTTTTGCATCTACTACAAGTTTTGAATCTTCTTGACCTACAACATTACCTAAACCAAGAAGTAATTCAGATAATGAATTTAATCCTTCTTTGGCCATAGTAATTGTGTTTGTGTCTATTTTGTGTAGTTTCATTTTTCTATTGCTCCGAATCTTTTCCATTTACCTGGATTTCCGCTTTCTACACAAATCCAACCAACCCAACCGCCGGCTGATGGTTTAGTATTATATTGTAAATCACCTAAATTATAGTTACCTTCTACAGGTATATCTTCACCTACAGATATTTTCTTATCTGCAAATCTAATTGCTCCTGCTACTTGTAAATCAACATCCTCTCCTGGATACTGAACATTAACACCTAAACTGCCTTTTACTTCTACGCCTCCGTGTTCTTTAAGAACTAGTCTTTCTTTATTATCCGTAATCAAAGAAAGTTTGCTAGTGGTATAAGCACCTACCCTCAAATGATCAAAATCAGGGTCAACAACAAATTCTGCTTCATTGCTGGCAACACTGAATTGAGCATTAGGTGCCTCTACCCCAATTCCAAATCTCATTGTACCACTGTCATACAATACAAAATCGTCAATGTTTAAATCACCATCAGCTTGTAGATTGGTAAGTCTACCAACTGTAGTAAGCTCACTCTTTTTTATTGTAGGACCTAGTGCATCTGCACTTATTACAGTGATATCATCTATTTTTAGACTCGCGTTGCGATGTAAATCTATATCACTGCTTATGTAAAATCTATTTTCACGCCAAACAATCTGTTTAGTTGCTTGACCTTTTTTCCTCCATTGCATACCTATCAAGTCTGGTTCACTTGTTAGATCAAAATCAATTGAAGTTGTGTGTTTTTGATTAGAAAATAATTCGTCTACATGTAGCTTTTGAGCCTTTAATTCACCACCAATTGTCAAGTTATTTTCAATATCTAAGTCGCCAAGCACATTATCAATATCTGCTTTTCCAACAGTTATTTGATCGTCTTCTACTAATAATGACGTTCTAGTTGCTTGATCACGTATTCCTGTGCTTCTTAAAAGTGTTATTTTACCACCGTGTATTGCATTACCACTAATGCTGTTTACAGTTGCTTCAGGAACATCTGGTTTGTCTGTGTTTGCTATAGTCTCTATTGCTGAACTCAAGCTAGAGAGACCTTCTCTAATTTTGTTTATCTGGCTCATGTAAGTATTTATCTTACTGCCTTGAGAAGAATCGTTTCAGGATTTATCCTACCATTTAATTTTATTTCCACTGCGTTGATGTTATCCAAATAATCTCGTAGCTTTATTTTACCTGCATCATGAAATTCCTTTAGTTTTTCATCAGGTTTACGTATGGTCTTTTGGATACTTTCGCTTTCTTTGAAGCCAGTAATAGAAGTGCCTTTAACACTTAAACCTGTGCCTTCACGTTCTTGTTTTAACGGATCAATATTTTGTGCAACATATCTGCCTATCTTACGTGTTTTTGTGTTGTAAACCCAAAGCTCATTACAGCCAACAATGTCAATAGGATTGATACTTGCAACGTGTAATTTCTCATCTGATACTTTATATTTTAATTTTTGTACAAGTTTATCCTTACTCTTAGGTGCTCTTTTACGTGTTTTACGACTTGCTTTTGCCATATCTATAAGCATGGTTAATGCACCTAACAGATTCTTATAACCTTCATATAGATTTTCTACATCTTTCTTTTCATGTATTGCATACCCTTCGATTAACTGATCTGCATAGTCTTGTTCTTTTTCAGTCATTCTACCATATTCGGTCTTAGATGGAGGATTCAGCACTTCGTGTAATTCTAATGCAACAGGTTCATACCATCCGAGCATTACCCTAGCATGGGCCTGCGTTACTTTGTTTGCAATAAAATGTTTACTAAATTTAAAATCGTCTTTTTTGAATTTCTTTGGATCTTTAGTCCATTTCTCTAACCAATCATCTATCTTTTCAGATTGGTTACAGGCCTGTTCGTGAATTCTCTCCTGTATGCTTGGTCTATAAACATTACCTTTCTTCTTTTCTGCTTCCTTCTTCTTATCTTCAGATTGTTTAATTTGACTGCCTTTGTCCACTAATTCTTGTATCCATTTGTCAATGGATTCGGAACGAGGCTTTACTTCACCTGTTGTTCCTGCCAGTGTTAACCAATAATCTGCATAGGGCTTATAAAAGTCTGGACATCCTACAGATGACAACCTACATAACCCTGCGAGTGTTGATCTAAATTCTCTATCTGGATTTTTTGCGATTGTTTTAAAATGTTCTTTCCATTTTTCAGCTGACTTACAATATTCAAGTATCCACTTCTTGTATACATCTTGTTTAAAATCCATCCTGTAATGTTCTTGAGCGGCATGTAAACGTCTACTATATTGATCACCAGTTAGCTTATCAACATCATCCCATTTAGGCTCAATGGTTTTTGTTTTGAAAATATTTTTTCTTTTCTTTGCCATGGTATCTCCGATAATTTTTTACAGTATATATTTCTTAATTAGTAAAGTCAAGTCAATTGAAGGACTTTTTCTGGTGGAAAGCCCTTTTATACATATCTTTTAAAAAGAAATTCATCTTGCTACTTGTTTCTTCTTTTGACAAACTTAATTTGTGTTTCCACGATTCTCTTTTAAAAGGAATGAACTGAACGATAGGTTCTCCTGGCTTTATATCAACTTCTTTTTTGATGTAACAAGGAAATTCCAAATTACTAAGATCAAATAAGTCTGTATCTAATATAAAAGGCATGATAGAAAATCCTTTGTTAAAATAGTAATAAGGTTGAAAGAACAAAGTGCTATAACCCTTAGGTGTTTCTATCCTCCAGGGTAATTTAAGTTTATAGTAACTTCGTTTTGCTCCATCAATTTGCACAGGGCAAAATTCGTGTGGGTAGAAGTAATGAGGTGCAGTTACATGATTTAATGTCGTGAAAAATTCTCCTGGTTTTTCAACTGGATGAATGACATCAGGACATTCAATATCGTCTTCAACATTGATTCCAATTGCTTGTTCAAATGCATTAGGAATAATATAACCAGCCGTGACATAATCACGAACTGGCATATTATTTGCAATAGAATCTTTGTCGTTTAACTTTGCATACCATTCTGGCATACAATCTGTTGCAGGAACAATAGGAAAGTTTTTTAGAACATTTTTATCGTGACATATAAATTTAATATCATTCATGTTCGCCGCCGGGGTCGCCGGGAGGAAGTTCTACCTTGTGGGCATTGCCTTGTTTATCCCTGTAAATGGTATAGGTTCTACCTCTTCCATGAGAGTGATAACCTTTTCTCCATTCGAACATGCTAGGTTTATGCTCTGCAACCTTAAACGTCCCTACAGTTACGACAACAGCCGCAACAAAAAGAACGTGTACCAAAGCACTGATACCAAATGCCATAATGCTTTCTGCAATAGCAATCGAAAAAACTGCTGACCACATGAATGCTAAAATTTGCATCACCATGTGTCGTACTTGTAAATCTGGAATATGCCTAAGTGGATTAACTTCAGCATCCATAATATGATTCCAACAATCGTATATCCAAGCTCTCATAATGATCTCCTACGAAACTTGTACTGCGATATAAATGCACAAAGCAATAATGGTAAGTTTACCATAATCCAAGTCCGCGGCTGTGCCTTCCCCGTACTTTTTTTTGAAAGATTCAAAAGTTTGTTTCATTTTTTTCTCCTGTTAAAAATCGCCATCTATACCATTAATGGTATAAGTTTTGCCTTTGTAACCTTCATCCATTTTTTCGATGTCGGTCATTTTATCTCCGTGTTTACGTTCACGGGGATTAAACTTTTTCTCCTGCTTCGAAACCTCTGAAGCACTTGAATCTTGGGAACCTGAGACTATACGTTTCAGAATCTTGAGACTTCGTTCTAGCATCAGCTCTAATCTCTATTAAGTTACCAATGAGACTATCACGTTCAATCCAGAACTCATCACGTTGAGAATCAGTGAAGCCGCTCCCACAGTTAAGTTTATAATTGTATCCATCGTCTTCTCCTTCCACTATTACGGCACCTAGTCTACCTTCGTTACGTCCAGTGCCTTCTTCGACAGCAACGACATTGAGTGTAACCTCAATAAATGGTTTTGCCTTCAACCAACTATGCGTTCTTTTACATTCATATGGTGCTTCAGGATCTTTTATCATAACCCCCTCATAACCACCGTCTACAGCCGCTTTATTAAGCTCTACAAAGCGATCTTGACCTTCTTGGGTATCTAAGTCCACATCTTCCCAATCAAGTGTTTGTACGTGCTTTAAGACGTCTTTATGCTGATCTACCCAAGCCTTCACGGCTTGACTTCTAAAGGATTGTGTTTTGTCCCACATACCTTTTTGGAATTCGGATAATGGACACATATCAAACAAATGCAGTACTGCATCTTTTGATTGCTTACCATCTTTTCTATGTACTTGTTTCATTAGGTCTTGGAAGTTAGCACTCATGACTTCGCCATCCAAAACTAAATCATATGGTGGAGGATTATCTTTGATTACTTCTTCTATTTCACTAATGATATGTCCAAAGTTATGAAACTGCTTTCCATTTCTACTAAACATCTCTACCCTACTAAAATTGCCATGACTTGTGTCACCTTGTATAATAGTAATTACCCTTACACCGTCAAGTTTTACTTCTATTTGTTTCTTACCAATCATTTTCTTTTCATGATTAGCTGAATCATGTGCTAACGGACAAGTAAAAATTGGAATTGAATACTGTGGAAATTTCTTTGCGACCTTGTTTACAGTCTTTTCACTTACTCCACAACGTAAATCTTTAATTAAAATTCTACGATAGAACATATTCCACTGTTCTTTTGTTGCAATATCACGAGTAAGAAGTATTGCATCTCTGGCATCATGCCCTGTCAATTCTCTTTTGTTTAATTTTTCAGCAACATCTAAAAATACTTCCCACTTCAGTCCTTGTCCATCTACTTTGGATTCTGGAACCTGCTTAACTCCAAAAGTATATAATGGATCCAAAGCCATTTTTACACCTGAAAAGAATTCATCTAATCCTTCTTCCATTGCAGATAATAAAACTTGTTCTTTAGCTAGACGTGAGTTGTCAGCTTCTAGTTGTTTAATAATTTCTTGTGGTTGTGTCCTCATCTTCTTGCCTCTCTTTATCAAATTTATTTCCAAAATGCATAAGTGCCCAAAGTGTCACAAATGATAATGGTATGCCTATTAGTAATAATCCTATGCCTTGTCCTATTGTCATTTATACTATGTATAATAACATCACATGCAAAGGCTGTCAAGTGGATTATGTTAAAAGATAACCAAAAACTATTTTGGATAAATAGAATTGTAGGACATTCTGTCCACATTTAGAGGGTGAAGTTAATTGATAGATCCAGTAACAGCCATAGCGGGGGCAACCGCGGCTTTCAATACGATCAAGGCAGGATTCGCGGCAGGTAGAGAAATAGAATCTATGGCCGGCGATTTAGGTCGATGGATGAATTCCGTTTCTGATATAAGGAAAGCTGAGGAATTAAATAAAAAACCTCCGATATTTAAAAAATTGTTTAATTCGGGTTCGGTAGAAGAAGAAGCCTTGCAAATCTTCATGGCCAAGAAAAAAGCAGAAGACATGCGAGAACAACTCAAACAGATAATCTCTTTTTCAAGAGGTCCATCTGCTTGGGAAGAACTTTTAAGAACAGAAGCAGACATAAGAAAAAAACGACAAAAGATGATCTACGATCAAGAAGAAAGACGCAGAAAACTTGTAGAAGGTATTCTAATAGCGGTTTTGGTATTGATTGTAGGTGGTGCCATTCTAGGCTTTGCATGGTTATTTGCAACGACTAGAGGAATCATTTAGGGGATTAATATGATCCATGCATTCATGCTTGTCGTTGTGTTAGGCACGGGTGAATTTAGGCAACAACAACCTAATTCCATGATCTTTAGAAGCATAGACGTATGTCAATACTATGCTAAGAGAATACCAAGACAATATGGTAACTACTCTTATTCTACTCTAGTTGATCCAAAAGACAGGGTCACTGCTTACTGTAAACCTGTCTATGTAAAAGATGGATCAAATATTTACGACCATTAGGTGTTTCTAAATTCACAAACTGCTTTTCTAACAGTTGTCTTAACTTTCCTACCTTTAACAGTTGCAACTGGTGTTTCTGCTACAATTTTTTCTAATGCAAAATTACAATATCTGCTACTGCTAAAACTAAATTCCATTTTAATATCCGGACTTCCGGTAAGTGATAATACAACGATTAACCAAGTCATTTCTTCCTCTAAAATCTTGGTGCCGCTTCACGGACTCGAACCGCGGACCTACTGATTACAAATCAGTTGCTCTACCAACTGAGCTAAAGCGGCATGTTTCTATTTGACGAGCTTATTACAAACCCACTTTTTGCCATTCGGTGATTCGATTGCAATATGTGGAACACTCTCGTCGGGGGCTCTACAATCAATCTGCGTCCAGTTATAACCTTCTGCAAGTTGTTTGTTCATTGTTGCAATATAGTCGGCGTTATCCCAAGACCATAATGCTAAAACTGTCATTACTCCTAATACCATTTACTCTCTCCTAGTAGTGTATATTCTGCATTTTTGCAGAACTTATATATCGATCCTCGCCCGAGTCATCGATGTCTGTAGCAGTGTAACCATGTTTTGTAAGAATATGATTAATTTTGCTTCGTTCTTCTGCGTCGTTGTATTCTACTGAAAATAGCTTGACGTCATATTTGTTAAAATCAAAACCTTCTAATATTTTACTTTCACTTCCTTCAGCATCCATGCTTATGTAATCTATGACCTTTGGTGCATTGTGCAAGTCTAATAGATCTGTAAGTGTAATTGAAAATACTTTATGCTTGTCAAACTTTATACCAGTTGGACCAACACAACTACTTATGCCTGCTCTAAAATTCCAACCAAAGAACTCACCACGTTGTTGTTTGAGATAATCGAAATCTAGTATCTTCCCTGACTCGTTCCATATTGCAAGATCACTTATAATTGTATCACGAGATCCGCATAAACTTTTTAACCAGGTAGGATTGGGGTCTACACAAATTCCAAACCAGTTGTAAAATTTTTCTAATATAAATGTATTGCTACCAGTGACACCATCACCAGCACCTATGTCAACAAAGAACCCGTCCTTCCTATAGTGCATCTTATCCAACACCCAGAAGTCTTGATCGTTTTCAGATAATTTTAAATTACTTCCTTCAGGACCCATCTTTGTTTCCTTTTAGTTCTTCTATTCTATGTTCCATCCAACTGATTGCAGTATGAATATGGCCTGTATCGTGCGGTTGTAGTTGACTCTTAGCATACTCAATTTCTTTTTCTATTATCGAGATCCTAATGAGGTTACCGCTGAAATCTTTTCGAGCTGGTCTGATTTTGCTATACTCAACCATTATTGGCCTTCTCGGGAGGACTCGAACCTCCGACCTTTGGTTCCGCAAACCAATGTTCTATCCAGCTGAACTACGAGAAGTCTTTTTAGAATATGCATGGTACTGCCTTTGTTACACGATCGTATCGAAAACTACGCCAACCTTTAGCATTTATATCCCATACCGTAACAGTACCTTCTTTGGCTTTTTTGTCCGTCTTAGGTCTGCTTTCTTCTGGAATCATATCAGTAATTTTCGTACATGTCATAATTCTTTCTTCACCGTCCAACTTGTTAAACGTAATCTCAAATATTGCTTTTTGCAAGGCTTCTACTAATTCCTTTTCTTCAGGAATGCCTTTCATTTGTGCTACAGTTTCTTTAACTAGATTCATTTTCTTCTCTCATTTTTTGTTTTTCTAAACTTAATTTTTCTTTCATGCTCATTAAATAGGCCGCACCTGCTAATACTAATATCGCACCAGCCTCTGCAACAAGCACCCAAGGTTCATTATCTTTACTGTGTAGAATAATCAATCTACATAGTGCAGTAATGGCAATGATTATAGGTAAAGTTACAGGAATCCTACTACTCGCATAAAAGGATCCAACCATTCCTATAATCTCAGTATAGATAAAAAGTAGAAACAAATCAGCAAGTTCAATCTTCCTTGCTAGAAACATTTCGTATACTTCAAATCCTGCGGCAACAATGGTCAAACAACCTATTATGCCTAACATAAACTTTTCACTGATCACTGTTGTCCAATGTAATTGTTTATTAATCTTATTCATTTTTGTTTGTACCATATCTTTTGTTTCTTCGCTAAAAGCCAAGTACCTTCTCCTAATTTTTCGTTTACTGCTTTTCTGACTTGCGGTTGGTTTATATCATGTCCCATGATATGTCCACCCGGCTTTACTTTTGGATACCAGCAATGTATATCCTCTAGCACATCTTCATACTCGTGTCCAGCATCGATGAATATGAAGTCTAATGAATTATCTTCTACAAACTTATGTGCATAGTTTGTGAAGTGCCTATATAACACCACCCGTGGATGTTTATCGTTTGCAAAATTTAATAGATCTTTATAAAATTCTGTATTAACATTTTCTGCTTGATGTACAAGATCTTCACTTTTGGTTCCGTCCCATCTAACTGATTTGTCTGCCCAGATATCAACACCTATCATATGCAAATGCGGTATAGCATTAATAAGATATTTGAGATTGGTGCCTTTTTGTACTCCAAGCTCTGCTCCGTAAACGTAGCCGTGTTTGAGTATAAACTCTACAAGCCACTGTTCTTTATTTCTTTGGACCCTTTTTTTGGAAGGCATTTTATTTCTTCTCAGCTATAAAGTCAGCAAGTCCGTATTCAATAGACTCTTTTGCACTCATGAAAAAATCTCTATCCATGTCCTTTGCAACCTTGTCTCTGTCAAGACCTATGTGTTTCACATAAAGATCTGTAAGTGTTTCTTTCCAATACTGTAATTCTTTGTATCTAATTTCAACATCACTTGCTTGTCCAGATGCACCACCACTTGGTTGATGTATCATATGCCTTGCATGTGGAAGAATAGCTCTTTTTCCCTTTTCACCAGCCATAGCTAGAAAGCTACCCATACTTGCGGCAATACCCATCACTGTGGTATGTACAGGAGATTTAATAAATTGCATTGTATCATAAATGCTCATTCCAGCAGTTACACTTCCTCCTGGAGAGTTAATATAAAAATTAATTGGCTTGCCTGGCGATGTTGATTCTAAAAACAACATCTGTGCAACAATTAAACTTGCACTTGTACTATTCACATCAGTGTCTAGCATTATAATTCTATCTTTTAAAAGTCTGCTATAGATATCATAGCTTCTTTCACCTCTTGATTCTTTTTCTATT
>CEOK01172014.1_pt1 | contig 12880 bp, 21 predicted proteins | sample 427001 | NCBI WGS metagenome assembly CEOK01 (sample SAMEA2591108, study PRJEB7988) | marine metagenome | isolation source: saline water (ENVO:00002010), including | reverse complement strand
GTGTTGAGGTTTTGGGTGAGTTTCCCAAGATGGATGATGATACCGTTATCCCAATGGAGTTGATTAAGTCAGCTATGGGTCGTGATGTGGCGCTGACCTCAAGTGAGCCGATTGTCTGGGGTTTGGATGTCGCTCGGTTTGGTGGTGATAATTCAGCTTTGTGCGTGCGTCAAGGTAATACGGTGTTTGAGGTGCAGACCTTCCATTCTATGGATCTCATGCAACTTTGTGGTGCCATTAAGAATAGATTTGACGATGCCACCGTCATGGAACAACCCCAAGAAATCTTAGTGGATGTTATTGGTATTGGTTCTGGGGTCGTGGATAGATTACGAGAATTGAATTTACCCGTGCGTGGGGTGAACGTAGCCGAAGCGCCAAGTACCAAAAAGAACTTTCTTAACTTGCGGGCGGAACTCTGGTTTGCTATCAAAGATTGGTTGGCGCAGCGTGACTGTCGGCTGCCTGAAGATGATGAGTTGTGTTCCGAACTGGCTGCGCCTAGTTACAAATATACTTCATCTGGTAAAATAAAGTTAGAAAGTAAAGAAGAAATGCGTAAACGTGGGGTCAAGTCACCAGACCGTGCCGATGCTTTAGCCCTCACTATGGCATCAAATGCAGCAGGTGCTAGTGGCAGTATGAGTTATTTAGGTTATAATTTCAGACAACCACTAAAATCACGCATAATAAGAGTGGGATAATTTATGGCAGAACAAGATAAGAAATACGAAGTCGAAGTTGCAGAACAGAACTTTGACGATCTCAGCGCATACCTCAAAAATGCAATGGACGATGCTGAGGACTACATTCACCAAGTCGGTGAGGAACGAGCAGAATCTACTGAATATTATTTAGGTAATGAACCAGAGCCAACCAGCTCGGTGCAATCTTATTACGTCTCCACAGACGTTCGAGATACTGTTTTGTTTATGCTCCCTAGTGTCATGCGTACTTTCTTTGGTGCCAACAAAGTGGTTGAGTTCGTGCCTAAGAATGTTGAAGATATTCCGATAGCGCAACAACAAACCGACTATGTCAACTATGTCATTCAAGAAAAGAATCCTGGTTTTAAAGTTTTGTACGATGCCTTTAAAGATGCCCTCGTTCGTAAGTCAGGTTTTGTCAAAGCGTTTTGGGATGATAGTATCTCTACTTCCACGCACGAATACAGCAATCTAACACCCCAAGCTTATCAAGCGCTCGTCTTAGACAAAGACGTAGAAATCTTAGAAGAAGTGGCGCAAAAGGAAACTATTACGCAAATCGACCCACTCTCAGGCGAAGAAGTGACCCAAGAAATACCAGTTTCTTATGACTTAAAAATTAGACGAGTAAAGTCAAAAAGCCAAGTCTGCATAGAATCCATTCCACCAGAAGAAGTTTTGATTGCTCGCCACGCCCGCTCACTCGATGATTCATCTTATGTGGCGCATCGTATGCTCAAGACGGTCAGCGAATTGGTTGCTATGGGCTACGACATTGAAGAAGTTGAGCAGTTCGCTGGTCAAGGCGGTGCTTTACTTGACCCACATTCATTTGAAGAACAAGAAGCTCGTAACCCATTCGATAATGCGGTCTACCCAGACACTTCAGACGATAAAGACGTTTTATACATTGAACACTTTTGTCATTACGATTTGGACGGTGATGGTATTGATGAACTCGTTAGAGTTTGTACCTTTGGTAATGCTTTGCATATTGCTAATGTCGAACCTTGGGACGATTTACCCATCATTCAATTCTGTCCAGATCCAGAACCACACACAGCTATCGGGTCGTGTCCAGCGGATTACTTAAAACCCATTCAAGCAGCAAAATCGCAGATCATGCGAGACACCCTTGATTCGCTTGGACACGCCATCTTCCCACGCATGGGGATTGTCGAAGGGCAAGTCAATATTGACGATGTGTTAAATACCGATATTGGTCAGCCAATCAGAATGAGAGCGCCAGGTATGGTGCAACCTTTCGCTGTCCCGTTCGTTGGTAAAGAAGCTTTCCCAGTTTTGGGTTATCTTGACGAAGCCAAAGAAAACCGAACTGGTGTATCAAAAGCTAGTGCGGGTTTGAACGCTGACGCTTTACAATCATCCACCAAAGCAGCCGTGTCCGCCACCATGAGTGGCGCTCAAGGCAGAATTGAATTAATCTGTCGTCACTTTGCCGAAGGTGGGATGAAACAACTCTTTAGATTGGTTAATAATCTGATTGTTAAACACCAAGATGCGCAAGACATTTTTAGACTAAACAATGAGTTCGTGCCAGTTGACCCAAGATATTGGGACAGCGACAAAGATATTATTGTTAATGTGGCGATTTCTAAATCTAGCGATGAAGAAAAGATTGCTATTCTGCAAGCTCTCTCACAAAAACAAGAACAGATCTTGTCACAGCTAGGACCAAACAATCCATTGGTGTCACTCCAACAATACTCCAACACCATTAGTAAGATTGTGGAAATGGCTGGTTTCAAAGATGTTAATAACTTTATTAACACCCAAGTACCGCCAATGCCACCACAACCTGAACAAGATAAACCAGACCCAGCAGCTTTACTAGCTCAGGCTGAAGCGCAAAAAGCTCAAGTTCAAGCGCAGAAAGCCATCATAGATGCTGAAACCGATAGAATGAAAATCATCATGGACGATGATAGACAGCGTGATATCGAAGAAGCCAATCTACGAGTTAAGATGGCTGAGTTGCAAGCTAAGTTTGGCGCTCAAGTAAATATTGCTGAGATTAATGCTATTATGGAACGTGATAGAGAAATGATTAGGCAAACGCAAAAATCACAAGCGCAAGGATTATTTACTAATGCACCAACAGGACAACCTAACCAAGATATATAATTTAGAGATTGTCGATGGTGAGTATGTTTACCAAACCAAAACCATCAAAGCGCAATCACGAGCTGAAGCTGAACAAATAATTAGAGAAACGTTTTTGCATTTGATCTCCAAGGATTCGGAGATATTTGTCTTAAGTGAGGATATAATACATTAATGGCTATTACATACAGAGGTGAGCGGTTTAGTGGTTACAACAAACCCAAAAGAACACCAGGAAAAAGTAAAAAGTTTGCGGTCCTTGCCAAACAGGGTGATAAAGTCAGATTAGTTCGTTTTGGTGATCCCAATATGACCATCAAAAAAAATATCCCAGCTCGTAGAAAATCTTTCCGAGCTAGACACAAGTGCGATACCGCTAAAGATAAATTGTCAGCTAGGTATTGGTCTTGTAAAAAATGGTAACGAGAAGAAGGCCAAGATGGGTGTCCGTCATTTTATTGTCATTGTGTTTTAGTTTGTATGTGCAAGCGCAAGAACAGCCCAACAATCAATCAGCCGACAACTTCGGGACCAATAATAATAACTCTACAGTCAGCTCTTATAATGAAACAAAAGCTACTACTAATAATTATAGTGGAGCAGGCTCTTCTCCTGGTTCTATGCCTGTTGGCTCTGCCATTGCTCCGAGTTTAATGTCTAATGGCATGGATTCATGTCTCATGTCAACCAATGGTGGTGTGCAATCTTTTGGTTTAGGGCTATCGACTGGAGCGTATCGCCAAGACGAGAACTGCAATAGAAGAAGAGATGCTAAAGTCTTATCAGACCTTAATATGAAAGTAGCTAGTATCGCCCTGATGTGCCAAGACGAATTTGTGTGGGAAGCTATGTTTATTAGTGGCACGCCTTGTCCGATCTTAGTTAATTCACGCTTGGTGGCTGGACGAGCAGCTTATTTAGCAATTAAACAAAACCCAGAACTCTACATTCCTAACTATGGTAAGGTCAAAAAGAAAAGAACACCAAGCGTTATCTGTCGCAGGTACACAGAAACCAAAGTAATTATCGACTGCAATCCTGAAATACTATGGGAATCTAGTAACCAATATAACGCAAAGCAGAAGTTTTATAATACAATACTAACTATTAATGGACAGTCCGATGAAAAAACTACTACTACCACTCTTAGCATTTCTGAACGCTTCCGCAGTTCACTCAAATCAAGCGGTTGATGATTTAGTCAATCAATCAAGTGTCTTAAAACAAAACATTGATATCGCCATTCAAGGTATTGGTGGTTTTATGACTTATGCTCCCTCTGGTGGCATAGCACCCGATGGTGTTTTACAAGCAGGTTACATTAAGTTTGACGATATGTTGGCTTACAACACAGCTTTGACCAATGTTGAAAATGCCACCTTTTATTCGGCTGAAGATTTTTTAACAGACAACCAACAAGCAGCTCAAGAAAATATGGAAGCAGCAGTAGATGATTTTGTTGAAGCTACTTTAGCGATTGTTGAAGTTATCGAAGTGCAAGAGCAAGCTAGTCAAGCACAAGAGACTGGTGAGATAGCTGACCAAGAAGCCTTACAAGATTTTATTCAAGACAACGATGTGTATATCACCGAGCAAGAAGTAGCAGATTATAACGATGCGATTACCAAGATCGAAGAATATGGTAATCAATATGCTTCATTTACTGCCGTCTTGTCTAACGATGATTACATGAATGAGTTTCAAGCAACTGCTAATGAGTACAGAAATAGTTTCTTAGATGCAGCGATAGCTTTTGATGCTCAAGTGGGTATGTTGACTGTCGGGTGGGAAAGTGTCTCAGTCATGGTTGATTTATCACAATATTACAAATCTGCTGATGAATATTATGAAGCAGGTCAACAAAATGAATTCTATACCACTAGCCCGATAGCTTGTGGTTATGACTTCAGCAAATGTTATGAATGATCTTGAACTTAAAATCGGAAACTTCACATTTAAAGGCATTTATCTGGCGATCTTTTTGCCTATTATCTCGGGCCTTGCTGGTGGCGTGTGGTATATCAGCGATTTTTATAATCGTATTAATGTTATTGATTCCTTGGCTAACAGTAATAGCTCTTTTGGCGGAACTATAGAAGATTTAGAAGCACGTTTATCTTCAGTTGAACAATCTATTGCCGACAATGATATCAGCTCCTTACAGGGCAAATTAGCCGAGCTAGGTACTAATTTATCTCTCATTATGGAAGCACAAAAAGATTTAATGGATCTCAAAGACCAATTCAAAGATGTTGATGTTGCAGCCAAAGAGAACAAATTGCTTGTTGAATCGTATGAAAGTAGAATAAAAGAGCTAGAAAATAAAATTAACTTACATCAACGAGAAGTTGATGATATATGGAAAGGAATGGATGCTCTAGCAAATCCATTAGGCTAATGGCTACTAAAAGAAAAAGTTCAAGTCCCAAACCAAAAAACCCAAGTCTATACGCACGAGTAAAGGCTGAAGCTAAACGTAAATTCAAAGTATATCCAAGTGCTTATGCTAATGCTTGGTTAGTTAGAGAATATAAAAAACGTGGCGGAAAATACTAATGTCTTTAAAAAAGTGGTTTGAAGAACAATGGGTTGATATTGGTCGTAAGAAAAAGAAAGGTAAATACCAACCTTGTGGTCGCAAGAAAGCATCAACCAGTAGAAAGGGTTATCCTAAATGCGTACCTAAGTCCAAAGCCATGTCTATGACAGCTGCACAAAAAAGAAGTGCGGTTAAAAGAAAAAGGGCAAAAGCACAAGGAGTTGGTGGTAAACCTACCAATGTTAAGACTATAATTAAAAAAAGGAGAAAATGATGCCATATCATAAAGGAAAGAAAAAAAAGAAAGGAAAATAAAATGCCATATAAAAAATATTCACCAAAGCAGAAGAAATTAGCTGCTGTTGCTAAACCTCGTAAAAAAATTACAGGAGCTGATTTTAAAAAATTAAGAAAGAAGAAAAAATGAAAATTAAAGCACCCAAAGGCTACCACTTTATGAAAGATGGTAAGAGTTTCAAATTAATGAAGCATGGTAAAAAATATATACCACACAAAGGCGCAAGTTTGTATGCTAATTTTGATGTTATTAAACAACACAAAAAATAAACTCGATGAGTAATTTGCTAAACAACTTAATAGGTCCAGTATCTGGAATACTGGATAAATTTGTTGCTGATAAAGATTTAAAAGCAAAACTAGAACATGAAATTAAAACCGAATTACACAAGGCTAATATGGCGCAAGTCGAAGTTAATAAAATCGAAGCGCAAAGCAAACATTGGTTTGTCGCAGGTTGGCGCCCGTGTGTTGGTTGGATTTGTGCTTTTGCACTTGCTTATCATTTCATTATCCAGCCCTTTGCGGTATTTGCGATATCTGTCGCAGGCTTCTCATACGATCTTCCAGAGTTTGATATGAATAGTCTTATGACTATCTTGCTTGGTATGTTGGGCTTGGGTGGTTTAAGAACTTACGAAAAAAAACAAGGCGTAACAAAATGAAAAACTGGCCAAACTTTAAGTACGAAGAATTTGCTTGCAAACACACAGGCGAAAATAAAATGGACCCTAGTGTCATAGACAAGCTCCAAGAACTCAGAACCGAATGTGACTTTCCTTTTATCATTACCTCAGCTTACAGATCTGAAAGTCACCCAGCAGAAATTAACAAAGAAAAACCAGGCACACACACTAAAGGTATAGCAGTCGATATCTTGGTAAGCGGTTCACAAGCTTATGAAGTTGTTGCTCTAGCACCGCAGTTTGGTTTTACAGGTATAGGGGTACAACAAAAAGGTAAGGCTAGATTTATACATTTGGATGTAGGTGGGGAAAAACATGGTAAGATACGACCATATATTTGGAGTTATTAATGGAACTATCAACATACTTAGTTTGGAATGTTTTTATCACACTGATCTTAGCGCCATTATTATTTTCCATTAGAAAAAATGAAACAGAGTTAAAAAGGTTGGATATTTTATTGAACAAAACTAGAGAAGAAATTCCAAGCAAGTATGTCACTAAAGAAGATCAAGAAAACGATATTTCAAGATTATTTGAAAGACTTGACAAATTAGACCAAAAAATTGATAAACTAATAGCACAATGAGTTTAGGAAAAATTTCAGGGTTTAACTATGGTGTTCAAACACCACAATTACCACTATCTGCTATTGAATACGCCCAATCAATAGCGGGCGGTATGCCATTTTCACAAGTAGTCCAACCTGGTATGAGTTTTTCACCACAGTTTCCAATGCGTGATAGGGTTATTCCACCATCACCAGGATTACCACCAGTAACACCACCATCAGTACCACCAAATATGCCACCAGTTGGTGTTGGGCCAGGCATGGGCGGTTACGGTAGTGGCGGATCTTCTCGTTTTAGAGATATATATGATTATGGAAACATTAGTTATGACCAAATGGATTTTGACCAACCTGGTGGTCCAATGCCTTTTGACACTGGTAAATCAGCTGGACCATTAGATTTTATGTCATTGCTACCACCACAACAACCATCAGCAATGGGTTTACCACCAATACAACCACCAAGCCAACAACTACCAGATTTGTCTGGTGGATTAATGAACACCATACCAAGCGATCTTGGTAAAGTATTAAGCCTTATCTAAATGCCATCACAAGAAGAAATGATTAAGGCTCAAGAAGCCGAAAATATTCTTAACAGCGCATCTTTCAAAGAAGCCATCGCTAATCTTAAAGAAGAATACGTCAATCATTGGTTAAGAAGCAGAAACATTGATGATGTTGATATGAGAGAAGATTTACATAAAGCCATCCTTCTATTACCAGAAATAGAAAGACATCTAAGAATTATTGCCGAAAAAGGCAAAATCACTAAGTCACAGTTAGAAAAGCTAAGAAAAATTAGTTAAAATATAAAAAAACTACAAAAGGAGTTTTTATGGCAACAACGGATAAACCGATTGCACTACAGTCCGAAATGGACAAAGCAGCTTCATCATTTGAAGGATTTTTAGCACCTGAAGAGGAGAATGTTGAACCCCAAGAAGTTGAAGTTGAAGAAGCCGAATCTGAAGAAGAAGTCGAAGAAGTTGAAGAACTTGTCGATGATTTAGACGATGAGGATGAAGAAGAAGTTGAACAAGAAGATATTGAGGAAGAAGTAGAGCAACCCCAACTTTATACAGTCAAAGTTGATGGTGTAGAAACAGAGGTCACGCTCGAAGAACTCCAAAATGGTTATTCTCGTCAGCAAGATTATACGAGGAAAACTCAAGAACTGTCTCAACAGCGTAAGACTATTGAGCAACAGCAAGCTGAGTTAACTCAAAGAGATGCGATTTATTCTCAACTGCTACCTAAAATGGAAGCACAGCTTAATGCTGAATTAGGTAATGAACCTGATTGGCAGAAGTTATATGAGGATGATCCAGTAGGGTATGTTAGGGAAAAACAACTCTGGGATCAGAAGAAAGAAAAGTTATCCGCAGTTCAAGTTGAACAGCAAAGACTTCAACAAGAAGCCATGGCTGAACAACAAAAACAAATTCAATCTATGGTTGAAGAGGGTAACAAAAAACTTTTAGAAATAATCCCTGAGTGGTCTAAACCTGAAACAGCAGCTCAAGAAAAAGCTGCTATTAGACAATACGCTATCGATGTCCTTGGTTATTCACCACAGGAAATGGATCAAGTCTATGACTACAGAGCTTTGATTGGTTTAAGGTCTGCATGGCTTCAACATGAAGCTGGACAGGCAACTAAAAAGAAACCAACACAAAAAGCAGCTGCCAGAGTAGGTAAACCTGGTTCAACAACCAGAAAAAGGTCAGCAGCTCCAGAGAAAAAGTTGCGTCAAAGGTTAAAGCAGACTGGTAAACAACAGGATGCTGCAAAATTATTTGAACAGCTATTAAAGTAAGGAGAAAATATAATGGCAAAAGTTACAAATGCTTTCGATACCTATAGCGCTACTGCTGATAGAGAGGATTTAAGTAATATTATTTACAACATATCCCCAATGCAAACTCCATTTATGAGTTCTATCGGCACTAGAAATGTAAAAAATGTTGTCTTTGATTGGCAAACAGAAGTTCTTCCAACACCATCATCAAGTGGTGAATTAGAAGGTTTTGAACTTTCCAGATCAGCAGCTCAAGCAACTGTTAGAGAATCAAACGTATGTATGATTTCAAAAAGAGATGCAACAGTTTCTGGTTCACAGGAAGTTTCAGACGCAGCTGGTAAGAGATCAGAAATGGCTCACCAGTTAGCTCTTATGGCTAAAGCTCTTAAGAGAGATATGGAAGAAGCTCTATGTCAAAATGGTGCAAAAACAACTGGTAATGCTACAACAGCTCGTGTAACTGGTGGTTTTGAATCTTGGGTTGAAACTAATGATTCAAGAGGTACTGGTGGTTCAGCAGCTGGTAACGGTGCAGCTCCAGTAGACGGCACACAAAGAGACTTAACAGAAGCTCTTTTAAAAGACGTATTACAACTTTCATTTGAAAATGGCGGTGAGCCATCAATTGCAATTTGTGGACCACATAACAAGCAAGTTATTTCTGGCTTTACAGGTAGAACACAAGCAAGACAAATGATCGATGCTAATACTGTTGAAGCATCTGTATCAATCTATTCATCTGACTTTGGTGAGTTACAAATCGTACCATCAAACAGATCAAGAGAAAGATCTCTACTATTGGTTGATCCAGAATATGCAAAAGTAGCATATCTAAGAAACTTCCAAACAGTTGATATTGCAACAATTGGTGATGCAGAAACCAAGATGATTGTAGTTGAGTACGGTTTAGAAGTATCTAACGAGAAAGCACACGGTATCGTGGCTGACTTAAACGTATCTTAATGATATTTATGGGCGGGCTTAGTCCCGCCCTCTTTTTATGGCTAGACGAACTATCATAGATCACAAACTTGGTTACAAACATGAGTTTGCTACTGAGGGTGATAAGGTTGTTTACCACACTACCCAAGACGTGCAACCCATCTTAGAACACGTCAAACAATTAAGTTACAATAAACCAGGGAAAGATTTACGTCACGTTGCGGAAGTTCCTATGGTAATATATCAACAAGCCATGCGAGAAGGCTGGGCCAAAGACCAGAAGGCATGGAAAAAATGGTTGAACAATCCAGACAATAAATTGTTCAGAACATGGAAAGGTAAGGTATGACATATTCAGAATTAAAAACCAATATAGCAAATTACTTAAATAGATCTGATTTAACAGATCAAATGGATATGTTTATTAATAATGTCGAAGGTGAACTAAACAGAAAAGTAAGAACAAAAGAAATGATTAAAAGGGCTAATGCTACAGCAGATAGCCAATATTTATCTTTACCAACAGATTGGCTAGAAGTAATTAATGTTGAGATTACTTCAAATGATTTTAAACCTTTGTTTCAACAATCATTAGAATCATTAGACGTTTACAGGCAATCTATCAATAATAAAACAGGACAACCAATATATTTTGCTATCATGGATGAAGCGCTAGAATTAGCGCCTACCCCAGAACAATCATACACACTACAATTAACTTATTACGAAAAGATTCCAGCTTTGTCTGATAGCAATACTTCAAACTTTGTTTCACTTAATCATCCAGACGTTTATTTGTATGGTGCATTAAAACACGCATCTATTTATTTAATGGAAGATGAAAGGGTAGCAATGTTTACTCAGCTCTTTGAAAAAGCGCTAGAAGAAATTAAAATGGAACAAGAAAAAGCAGAATTTAGCAAAGGCTCTCTTATGCAAAGAAGAAGGTCTTATGGTAAAGCTAAGAAAAACGTTTATTATTGGAGTAACAACTAGGAAGTATTATGGCAGGATTTTCAGACTATTTAGAGGACAAAGTTTTAGACCATGTATTTGGTGGTAATGCCTATACAGCGCCATCAACTTTATACGTTGGTTTATACACAGTTGCACCATCTGACACAGGTGGTGGCACAGAAGTTTCAGGCGGAGCTTACGCACGACAAACAGCTACTTTTACAGTTTCAGGCACAGACCCAACAACAGCTACTAATTCAGCTGCTATTGAATATCCTACAGCTACAGCAAACTATGGCACGGTTGTTGCTTGTGGTGTTTTTGATGCTGCAAGTTCTGGTAACTTGCTTGCTTATGCAAACTTAACAAATTCAAAAACAGTAGAAAGCGGAGACATATTTAGATTCAACTCTGGTGATTTAGATATCACTCTCGCATAATGGCTTCCATAGGCTACGGCAGAGGGTTCTACAGTAGATCCTACTATAACAATTTAGCATTTCAAGCAGTAACCAGTATTGCTGGTGTTAGTGGTTTTACCTCGCCAGCCAGACGTGTCAAAGTTACAGCTTCAATAATTTCTGGTGTTTCTGATTTTGATTCATCTGCTGGTTTTGTTAATCTTGGCACTTCTAATATTGCTGGAGTTTCAGATTTTGATGCTGTTGGCGCACAAAAATTTAATGGTGCATCAAACATTGCATCAACAACAGATTTTAATTCTGTTGGTTTTCTTTTATTTCAATCGTCTAGCACATTAAGTGGAACATCTGAAGTTATAGCTTTTGGTACTGTTACTTACGCAACCGAATCCTTGTTCGCCCAAACAAGTGGTTTTTCAGCTATCGGTAGTTTAAAATGGGAAGATATATTAGTACCAACAGATGATTGGTCAGATCAACTAACAACAGGTAGTTGGACAGCGCAAAACAACCCATCATCGACATGGTCAGAACAAACTGTTGCAGACGATACTTGGACAGAACAAAGCGTAACAAGTGAGACTTGGACAGAACAACAAAATAGATAATGGCAGACACAACAACAACCAACCTAAGTTTAACTAAGCCAGAACCAGGAGGTTCTGAAGATACCTGGGGAGATAAACTCAATACCAACTTAGATACTATAGATGCGATCTTTTCATCTTCTGGTACTTCTATAGCATTAGGCAGAGTTGGGATATTAACACAACCACACGCCACCAACGCTTTACAAGTTGTTGGCAGTATTGCAGCAAGCGGACAAGTTAGTGGTTCATCTCTTAAAGCAGTAAATTTTGGTATTAGTATTGGCGCAAATGAAGTTATCTCTTCAACCAGAAATATTAATAATATTGTTGATATAAATACTAGCGGTGATTTAACTTTGGGCGCAAGTCCAGTCATAGACACATCTTCTGGGTATATTATTTTTAAATCGGGTGGCGCAACCACAGGTCAATTTACCAGCACAGGTTTTTCAGTAGTTGGCGGGGTAGCAATTTCAGGAAATTACAATACCTCATTGGGTGGCTATCAAATTGGTGGTGTTACCGTTATTGATTCATCGTCAAATATTGATGGTGCAACTATCACAGCATCAAGTGGTTTTAGCGGTAATTTAACTGGTAATGTTACAGGGACAGTTTCTGATATTTCAAACCACGATACTGGTGATTTAGCGGAAGGATCTAACTTATACTATACAACTGCCAGATTTGATTCAGCTTTTAGTGGTAAATCAACATCAGATCTATCAGAAGGCACTAACTTATACTACACAGATGCTAGAGCCAGAGGAGCAATATCTGTTTCTGGTAATGCCATTTCATACAACTCAACAACCGGTGTTATAACATCTAACTTTGAAGAATCACCAACCTTTACTGGTGATGTTACTATCTCAGGCGATCTGACAGTCAATGGCACCACAACAACAATCAACACTGCCACTTTAGATGTCGAAGATAAAAATATTACTCTCAATTACTCCACAGGTGATTCTTCAGCAAGCGCTGATGGTGCAGGTATTACCATTCAAGATGCAGTTAATTCAACGACAGATGCAACCATCTTGTGGGATGCTACTAATGATGAGTTTGATTTTTCACATACAGTAGATATCCCAACATTAAAACTCAATGGCACAACTGTTACAACAACAGCGACAGAACTTAATTATGTCGATGGTGTTACTTCAGATATACAAACACAATTAGATGCTAAATATGAAGCCAACGATAATGTCACACTTGGTACTATCTCTAGTGGG
>CEOK01054780.1_pt1 | contig 12901 bp, 12 predicted proteins | sample 427001 | NCBI WGS metagenome assembly CEOK01 (sample SAMEA2591108, study PRJEB7988) | marine metagenome | isolation source: saline water (ENVO:00002010), including | reverse complement strand
TTTTTGAGTCATCAATTTCAAATTGTCTTGCTAGGCTAAAGTAAACTATGCTGTAGTCTGATTCATAATAAGGATTTTCCCCTAAAGTGGTATTAGGAATAAAATTTCCATTTATGTCTGAATAATTTGAATAAGTTAAATTACCCCTAGGATTATCTGTAAATAAAAAATGTTGATAAATATTCTCTTTTCTTACAAAACTAATTTTTTGATTAGTTGATCTTAAATCTTTACTGTCAAAAAAGAGATACTCATTTCCTCCTTCAAATTCTGATTCATCATTATATCTATACACAAGCCTATCTTTTTCAATGAATTGAGGTCTAAATATTATTTTCGAACTATCCCATTGATCATTTTGAAGAACAACAACTTTAATATCGTTATTTGGATTTCTAATTTTATATCCGCTTGTATTAATAATAAACTGAACATTTTGATGTGTATAAAACCTATCCTTATTTTGAGAGGGATAAACGTTTAAATCAACACTTAATTTTTCATTTAATATTAAAAATTTTCTTTCAAGAATTATATTATCATCTGCATCTAAAATTTCTAACTTAAAATTTCCTGAAATTTTAAAGCTCACGTCATTATTTGGAAGTGACAATTTATAGTTTGTATATCTTTGGAGGGTTCCATAAGAGCTTTCCATGTCTTCGATTAAGTTATTATCATTTCCTTCTAAGTATTCAGATTTTAAAAGTCTACTTCTTTTCCAATCAAAGTCACAATGAATTATTTTATAATAATAAAAATTTTCATCACCACTTACATCGTCAAAAGAAAGGGATAGAACTTGATTCATTTTTATTATTGGAAATTGAGAATTGAAGGATCCTCCAGATAAAACTACTGTTTTGATGAACGGATTTTCGTCTATTTTCTTTTCTGATTTAGAAAAAAGTAATGTTAACGAACAAAAAAATGATAAAAAAAACATCTCGATTTTCATCCAACTAATATATAAAATCAACTCCAAAATGTATTAACATATAATCTATCTTAATTGCACTATTGACAATAAGAAAATTATATAATTTAGTTTAAAAATATTTTTTAATAGACATATTAAATTATTAAATTTACGAGCGATTTGAATTAAATAGTAGACTATGTCAGTAGACATAAAAATTAGAAATGGGTTTAATTTAAACCTGAATGGGGAGGCAAATAAAATTCTATCGGAATCAGAGCATTCTAATACATTTGCTTTAAAACCAACTGATTTTTTCTGTTTGAAACCTAAGCTTTTGGTAAGAGAAGGTGACAAAGTAAAAAAAGGAACTCCTTTATTTTTTTCCAAAGATAACCCCCGAATACATTTTGTATCACCAGTATCTGGAGAAATTCTGGCAATATCTCGAGGAGAAAAGAGAAAAATTCTTGAAATTGTTATATCCGGTCAAAATACCAATAATGATTCAGTAAAATTTAAAACAACCAATTTCAAAGATTTTTCAGTTGAAGAAATTAAGGACGTTTTATTGAGATCGGGTTCATGGCCATTCATATTACAAAGACCTTATGGGATTATTGCTCAACCTGAAGATAATCCTTCCGCTATTTATATTTCAACTTATTCAACCTCACCATTAGACGTTGATTTTGATTTTGTTTTAAAAAATAAAAAAGAAGATTTTCAATTAGGTGTAAGCATCTTATCTAAATTAGCAGATAACCTTTATCTGACTGTAGATTCAAATTTTCCTGGTTTTTTTGGAAACATAAAAGATGCTTCGATATTAAAAGTCAAAGGACCCCATCCAGCTGGTAACATTGGAGTTCAGATTCATAATCACAAGCCTATTTCACCTGGTGAAAAAGTTTGGACTGTTAAACCTGAAGATGTTTCAAATATAGGGTCTTTATTCAGAAATGGAGAGTTTTGTTCCAATCGAACAGTAGCTGTTGTTGGCCCAACTGTTAACAATCCACAATATTTTAAATCTAAAATTGGTTCATCTATTTCTAGTGTTTTGAAAAAAATAGATGTTGATAAATCAAAAGAATGTAGATTAATTAATGGAGATGTATATTCAGGTAAAAAGACCGACATTGACGGTTATTTTTCCTATAGTAACAATTTGCTAACTATCATCCCTGAAGGAAAAAGCTACAGAATGTTTGGATGGTTGCCATTTAAAGACAATTTCATTCCAAGTCTTTCTAAAACATCGTTTTCCAGATTTCTAAATAAAAGTAAATTAGAAGTTAGTACAAACCTAAATGGAGAGGAAAGAGCAATGGTTGTTACCGGAGAAATGGAGAAAGTTTTTCCAATGAATATTTTTCCAATGCAATTAGTAAAGGCTTGTTTAAACCGAGATATAGAAAGAATGGAAGCCCTTGGTATATATGAAGTTGTTCCGGAGGATTTTGGATTAATCGACTTTAGTAGTTCTTCAAAAATTGAAGCACAGGAAATAATTAAAAAAGGAATCGAATTAATAATTAATGAAGAAAGTTAATGTTTTATGGAATTTATTAGAAAAAGATTAGATAAAATTAGAAAACCCTTTAACAAGGGAGAAAAGTTCGAGAGATTCGCTCCAGCGGTAAATGCTTTTGACACGTTCCTTTTTGTCCCTAATCACACAACTAAGTCTGGTTCACATATTCGTGATGCGGTCGATTTAAAAAGAACAATGGTTACTGTTATCATAGCTTTGTTACCTGCTCTATTCTATGGTATCTATAATACTGGATATCAGTATTTTATTCAAACTAACCTTGACTTTACTTTTTTGGATGCCATGCTCCATGGATCAAAAAAAATCCTTCCAATGATTGCAGTATCCTACGCTGTAGGATTACTAATTGAATTTATTTTTGCTATATATCGTGGACATGAAGTTAACGAAGGATATTTGGTAACGGGTTTACTAATACCTATGATTATGCCTGTTGACATCCCCTTATGGATGGTAGCTGTATCTGTAGCTTTCGCAGTTCTAATAGCTAAAGAAGCCTTTGGAGGAACGGGAATGAATATTCTAAATCCAGCTCTAACAGCAAGGGCTTTTGCATTTTTTGCATATCCGACTTACATGTCTGGAAATAAAGTTTGGGTTTCAGAAGCATCAAACTTAGACGGTATATCAGGTGAAACAATTTTAGGATTTTTGGCTGCTGGTAATAACATTGACTATACCTTTAATGAAATGTTTAATGGTTCTATTCCTGGGTCGATTGCTGAGACTTCTACTTTGTGGATTCTCGTGGGTGCAATTATTTTAATTTTCACGGGTGTTGCTAGTTGGAGAATTATTGTTGGGGGTGTTTTAGGTGCATCTTTAGTTGGTGTTTTATTCAATTTTTGGGGAATAAATCCTTTAATGCAATTTAATTGGATAAATCATTTGGTTGTTGGAGGCTTTGCTTTTGGGATAGTTTTTATGGCTACAGATCCGGTTTCTGCCTCTCAAACCAAAACTGGAAAGTGGATATATGGATTTTTAGTTGGTGTTTTCTGTATTTTAATAAGAGTATTTAATCCAGCATATCCTGAAGGTGTTATGCTCGCAATATTATTAATGAACGTTTTTGCTCCAACTATCGATCATTATGTAATTGAGAGAAACATTAAAAAAAGAAAGTTAAGATGGGAGTCATCAAAAATTAAATTAATATAATATGAATAAGGATAGTAATTTTTACACCTTTTTGTTTTCACTTTTAATGGTTTTAGTTGTTGCCTCTTCTTTAGCTCTAACATCCGAATCGTTGAAAGAAAAGCAAAATCAAAATGTTGTAAAAGAAAAAATGCAGAATATTATTTCAACCATAGGTATAAAGGCCAGTAGAGATGAAGCCCAAGACCTCTATAAAAAATATATTAAAAGTGAACTGTCACTTTTAAGGGATGGTTCTGTTGATGAGAACAAAAATGCTTTTTTGATTGATCTATCAACAGAAATAAAAAAAGATATTAATCAGCAAAGATACCCACTTTTTGTTGCTGAAATGAACGAAAAAAAATATTTCATAATTCCTCTTCGAGGCTCAGGACTTTGGGATGCAATATGGGGATATGTCGCATTAGAAGAAGACATGTCAACAATAAAAGGAATTGTATTTGATCATAAAGGAGAGACTGCTGGATTAGGTGCTGAAATAACCCAGCAATGGTTTCAAGACAGGTTTATCGGTGAAAAAATTTTCAATTCAAGTTCTAAACTTGTTGGAATAAATGTTTCAAAATCAAACAATGATCCAAAAAATCTAGATAAAAATGACCATGAAGTTGATGCAATATCAGGTGCAACAATTACTGGAGATGGCGTTTCTGACATGATAATTGAGAGATTAAATCATTATATCTCGTATTTCAATAAATATAAATCTGATAATATTGTTATAGCAATGAAGAATCATTTTATTAACCATACAATAAATGGATAGCAATAGTAAATTAAATTTATTTTTTATAAATAAAAAGAGTGAACCACTACTTTCAAAGAAAAATAGAGCCCTATTAAGTGATCCACTAGATGATAATAATCCAATTACAGTTCAAGTTTTAGGTATTTGTTCAGCTTTAGCAATTACAGTTCAATTAAAGCCAGCATTGGTTATGACATTGTCAGTTGTATTTGTAATGGGTGCTTCAAATGTTATAATTTCTATTTTAAGAAACTTAATTCCAAATAGAATTAGAATTATTGTTCAACTTGTTGTTATTGCATCTCTAGTGGCATTAGTTGAACAAGTATTAAAGGCCTTTTCGTATGACGTTTATAAAGAGTTGTCAATATTTATTGGGCTAATAATAACAAATTGCATTGTTATGGGTAGACTGGAGGCATTTGCTCTTGGTAATGGAGTATGGAAATCTTTCCTTGATGGTATTGGAAATGCTGCTGGTTATGGTATAATTCTAATTATTGTAGCTTTTTTTAGGGAATCACTTGGATCAGGGAAACTTTTGGGTTATCAAGTAATACCAGATTTTGTATATGCAATGGGTTATGAAAATAATGGCCTTATGCTTTTATCACCGATGGCCTTAATTACTGTAGGTATAATGATTTGGATTCAACGTTCAAGAAACAGAAAATTAATTGAGGAAAATTAAAACATGGAATATTATCTAAATCTTTTCGTCAAAAGTATTTTTATTGAAAATATGATTTTTGCGTATTTCCTTGGAATGTGTTCTTATCTCGCTGTTTCAAAGACTGTTAAGACTGCTAATGGTCTAGGTCTGGCTGTTATTTTTGTTTTGTCTATCACTGTTCCAATTAATTTTTTATTGGACAATTATCTATTAAAACCTGGTGCTCTATCTTGGATTGGCAGTGAATATTTATCCATTGATTTAAGTTTTTTAAGATTAATTATGTTTATAGCTGTTATTGCTTCAATGGTTCAGTTGGTTGAAATGATAGTTGAAAAATTATCTCCCGCACTATATGGAGAACTTGGAATATTTCTCCCTTTAATTGCTGTAAATTGTGCAATACTTGGTGGATCATTGTTTATGCAACAAAAAAGTTTTTTAGGAATTTCTGAATCAGCTGTTTATGGTTTTGGTTCGGGCGTTGGTTGGTATTTAGCCATAATAGCTATCGCTGCAATTAGAGAAAAAATAAGTTATTCTAATGTTCCAGCACCTTTGAAAGGTTTAGGGATAACCTTTATAATTACTGGGTTAATGGCAATAGGATTTATGAGTTTTATGGGAATTAAATTATAATTTTAAGAATGGATATTACAATAATTATTTCGAGTGTTTTGGTCTTAACAAGTGTGATTTTTTTATTAGTAACATTGTTATTAGTTGCTAAATCTAAATTACTACCATCTGGTCCAGTATCTCTAAAAATAAATGGTGAAAATGAAGTTGAAGTTTCTTCAGGTGACACCTTACTGAGCACCCTTGGAAATAATAAAATTTTTCTACCATCTGCATGCGGAGGGGGAGGTACCTGTATACAGTGTAGGTGTCAAGTATTAGAAGGAGGAGGGGAAATCCTACCTACTGAGAAACCTCATTTTTCAAGAAAAGAAATTGCTGACGGTTGGAGGTTAGGGTGTCAAGTTAAAGTTAAAGAAAACATGACAATAAAAGTTCCAGAAGAAGTTTTTGGGATAAAAAAGTGGGAAGCAACTGTAGTTAGAAACTGGAATGTAGCGTCCTTTATTAAGGAATTCGTAATTAAATTACCTGAGGAAATGGATTATACAGCAGGTGGATATATTCAAATCGAAATCCCAGAGTGTGAAATAAATTATAAGGAAATGGATATTTCAGCTCATCCCGATGAACACCCAGAAGACGCAAATAAATTTAAACTAGAGTGGGACAAATTTAATCTTTGGCCCCTAAAAATGAAGAATGAAGAAGTAGTCGAAAGAGCCTATTCAATGGCATCATACCCTGCTGAGGGAAAAGAGGTAATGCTAAATGTAAGAATTGCGACACCTCCCTGGGATAAAAATAAAAACGATTGGATGGATGTAAATCCTGGGATAGCATCATCTTACATCTTTAGTAAAAAACCTGGTGACAAAGTTACCATTTCAGGTCCGTTTGGAGAGTTTTTTATTAATCACTCAGAATCTGAAATGCTTTATATCGGAGGAGGCGCCGGTATGGCTCCTATGCGCTCTCATTTATATGAACTCTTTAGAACATTAAAAACCGGTCGTAAAGTCACTTTTTGGTATGGAGGAAGATCAAAAAGAGAGTTATTTTATCTAGATCATTTTCGTGCTCTTGAAAAAGATTTTCCGAATTTTAAATTTTATGTAGCCCTATCAGAACCTCTAGATGAAGACAACTGGAAAGTTAAAAAAGATTTAGACTCTGAAGGAGACGGATTTTTAGGATTTATTCATCAGTGTGTAATAGATTTCTATCTCTCCAAGCATGATTCACCAGAAGATATTGAAGTATACTTCTGTGGACCACCTATGATGAATCAAGCAGTTGAAAAGATGGCCGATGATTTTGGTATACCCCCAGAAAATGTTCGATTCGATGATTTTGGAGGTTAAAATCAGTTTGTATCACTTTTGAGAAAAATCTTACTTTTAGTTGTTCTTTTAACTTCTTGTTCTAAGCATGAATTAGTTTTAATTGATGGTCAAGCACTAGGCACATATTATAGAATCAAATACCTTGACATAGCTTACGCTAGAGAAAATTTTCAAAAAGGCATTGATTCAATTTTCAATGCACTAAACAACTCTATGTCCACCTACATTCCTAATTCAGATATTTCCAAGATAAATAGTGGTGATAGCACTATAGTTGTTGATGAACATTTCGAAAAAGTTTTTCAAAAAGCAAATTTAATGTGGTACAAATCTCAGGGTTACTTTGATCCCACAGTAGGTGCATGGGTCAACGCGTATGGATTTGGACCAAGAAAAAAACTTAAAAAAATCGGATTGGTAGAGAGAGACAGTCTTATGGAAATAACTGGTTGGCCTAGAATTAGGTTAACAAAAGATAAAAAAATAATAAAAGATGATAAAAATATTTTTATTGATTTCAATGCGTTGGCTAAGGGATATGCAGTTGATCAAATAAATTTATATTTTGAAAAAGCGGGAAGTAAGAACCATTTAATTGATATTGGAGGTGAGCTAATATCTCGAGGCAAGAATTTAGTAACAAATAAATTCTGGAGCGTTGGTATTGAAAAACCTATTCAGTCAACTTTACCTAGAAAAATATTTGATATTATTGAATTAAACAATCAAGCTCTAGCTACATCTGGGAATTACAGAAAATATAGAATTGATAAAGAAACAAAACAAAAGTATGTTCACTCAATTAACCCATTGAATGGGAGGCCTGCTAGATCAAATATTTTAAGTGTTTCAGTCAAGGCTTTAGATTGCATGACTGCTGACGCCTTTGCAACTGCGCTAATGGTAATGCCTTTAGATATGGGTAAGAAATTGATTAATGAGACACCCGATGTGGATGCGTTTTGGATTATTTCTAAAAGTGATAAATTTGTAACTGATTCATCAAAAAATTGGTAATTTATTTTATTGCAATTCCAATGGGTATTTTTTCATCTTTGGGCAAACAATATTTTATTTTTTCCTCATTTGACATTTCTTTTAAGATATCAATTTTTTTAGGCGTAAAACCTGACTTAGCAAGTCTTGTGTAAAAGTCCAATCCATAAACTCTTACATGATCGTACTGACCATAGTATTTGTTCCTTTCCTTAGGATTCATAATTTCTTTATTTTCAAAGGTTTTTTTAAGATTTTTATCAAGAGGTACCTGTGCAATCAAGGTTCCTTTATTTTTGATCACTCTGTGAAGTTCATTTAAAGCTTTGTAATCATCTTCAATGTGTTCTAAGACATGGTTACATAAAATAAGATCAAAGTAATTTTCTTCAAATGGTAAATTATACACATTAGCTTTTATGTCAGCTAGTGGAGACTTAAGATCAATTGAAACGTAATTCCAATTGGTTATTTTTTTAAATTTTTTTATAAAAATTATCTCAGGTGCAACATGTAATACAGAAATATTTTTCTCTAAAAGTTTGGTTTTTTTTTTAAGATACAACCACAGCAGTCTGTGCCTCTCGAGAGACAAAGTTCCTGGACACAAAGCGTTTTTTCTGAGCCTATTATAACCATAAGGTAAAAAGGTTCTATAAGAACTTCCATCAATTGGATCTACAAATTTTTTGCCTCTGTATAGGATTCTTAAAATAGGCCTTAAAATAAGACTTATCCTGAGTAAAAATTGTCTCGAAAAAAAATTAAGAATTAATTTCACGACTCTTTTTAAAGGGTTTTTCTTCATCACTTAGAATGCCCATAGCCTCATATATAAAACTGTAAGTTGAAAGTAATTCTGGTCTTCCATCAATTAAAGCCACGTTGTGTTCAAAGTGTGCAGAGACTTTATTGTCATATGTGACTACCGTCCAACCATCATTTAACTGTTTTAGTTTTTTGCTTCCAAGATTAATCATAGGTTCAATAGCGATAACCATTCCATTAACGAATTTTTTTCCTGTTCCTCTTACCCCATAGTTGGGAATTTCGGGCCCTTCATGCATATTTTTCCCAATGCCGTGACCTACCAGTTCTCTAACTACACTATACCCTTTTTTTTCGCAATAGTCTTGAATTGAATGCCCAAGGTCACCGACTCTGTTTCCTTCTTTAAAACGTTCAATGCCAATGTATAACGATTCCTTAGTCGTTTTTAAAAGAGTTTCTATTTCAATACTAATTTCTCCAACAGGAAAGGTATATGCATGGTCACCGTAAAAACCGTTTTTGTAAACACCGCAATCAATAGATATCACGTCTCCTTCTTTAAGAATATTTTTATTGGGTATTCCATGTACAACTTGCTCGTTAGGACTCACACACAAAGTATTTGGAAAATCATATAAACCTAAAAATCCAGGTTCTGCTTTGTTATCTCTAATATATTCTTCAGCTTTTTTATCTAATTCAAGTGAGGTAATCCCAGGTTTGATTTCTTTAGCTAACATACCAAGAGTTTTCGAGACAAGAAGTGAGCTTTCCCTAATCAATTCAATTTCATCTCTAGATTTTAGTATTATTTCACTCATTTATAATATGCGTGTTTGTACGTTTTTCCGGTGAGAATATCTAAAATATCTTCTTCAATACTTTTAATTGGAAACTCGACAATTCTATTAATTTCATTTTCATCATCATAAAAAATTATTGTTGGAATATTAATTAATTCATAATCTTTTTCAATGAAATTTGGAGTTATTTTATTCTCATCTACTGCAATGATTCTCATTTTTTTAATATCATAATTTATAGATTCCAAAATCTTAATAAAACCTGGTATTTCTCTCTCACTGTCTTCGCACCATGTGCCCATAATTAAAACTATACCTCTTTTTTTAATTAAGGGTTTTATTTTTGCAAGTATATCAGAATTGGGATTGTAGTTGCTTGACCAATGTTTTGTAAATTCTTTGAGCTGATCAATATTTATCTCCCCTAAAAGAATTTCATTTCCTTCTAGATCTTTTCCTTTCAAACTGTCGGGGATTTGGATGTTTTTAAAGTAAACGCTCTTTTTTTGAGTTAGATTTGAATCACAACTTATTTGGGTGAATGTTAGAAAAAAAATAAAAAACAATTTAATTTTCATGTTTTTAAAATTAATAAAACTCAATTTGATAATAATGATTTTTGATCCATTTCATTTGGTTTTTCAATTCCCATGATTTCCAATATAGTAGGTGCGACATTTGCTAGGACACCATTAATTATTTTTCTTTTTTCCTTTTCTACTAAAATTATTGGAACAGGATTAGTTGTGTGAGCTGTGTTAGGAGTCCCATCTGAATTTTTCATTTTTTCACAATTTCCGTGATCAGCAATAATAACTATTGAGTACTCCTTTTTAATACCTTCTGAAACTATTTTATTAGTGCAATGGTCAACAGTTTCACAAGCTTTAATTGCTGCATTGAAGTCGCCCGTATGTCCAACCATATCCGGATTTGCAAAGTTTACGCATACGAAATCAAATTTATTTTTTAAAATAGAATTGACAACTGCATCCCTAACTTCTAAAGCACTCATTTCAGGTTTTAAGTCATATGTTGCTACTGGAGGTGATTGGCATAATATTCGTTTTTCATTTTTAAAAGGAGTTTCTCTACCACCATTAAAAAAATAAGTTACATGAGGGTATTTTTCTGTTTCAGCTACTCTGAGTTGTTTTTTACCATTTTTTGAAATCACTTCTCCAAGAGTATTTATAATATTTTCTTTTTCAAAGAGTATTTTAATTCCTTTCAGGGTGTCATCATAGTTAGTCATAGTTAAATAATAAAGATTGAGAGGCTTTGAGCCGCCGTAAGAAAAATCCCCCTGTGACAACATTCTTGTAATTTGCCTCATTCTATCAGATCTAAAATTGAACGAAATAACAACATCTTCTTCTCCAATTAAACAACTTTTTTCTCCTATAAATAAAGGTTCTAAAAACTCGTCTGTCAGATTTTTTTTATATAATAATTCAATTTCTTTTATGAAGTCATTTGTTTTTTTTCCAACACCATCAACAATCAATTTATAAGCTTTTCTTGTCCTCTCAAAATTCAAATCTCTGTCCATTGAATAATAACGACCGATGATTGAGACTATTTTTCCTGTTGTTTTTTTTAAAAAAGCCTCTATCCTTTTTAAATATTTGACACCTGACTTCGGATCAACATCTCTTCCATCTGTGAATAGATGTAAATAAATATTTTTGCAAGAATTTTCGCTAAGAATTAATAATAATTCTTCTAAGTGACTAATATGTGAGTGAACACCTCCGTCTGACAACAAACCCATTAAATGTATTGATTTATTTTTTTTCTTGGAATAATCAATAGCATTAATAATGAGCTTATTTTTTCTAAATGATTTATCATAAATAGATTTATCTATTTTTAATAAATCTTGATATACGATTCTTCCTGCGGATATATTCAGGTGTCCTACCTCACTATTTCCCATTTGATTACCCGGTAGACCAACAAAATTTCCATTTGTAATTAATTCTGCGTTAGAATATTTATCTAGAAGTTTATCTATAAAAGGTGTTTTTGCATTTGCTATGGCTGATTCATTTAGATTTGAGGATTTACCCCAACCATCTAAAATCAATAGAATTACTTTTTTTGCAAGCAATATTTTTCTTTTAAACAAATATAGCAATTCAAGGTATAATTGTTTGTTTTAAATAACTAGACTATATTTAGAATAAAAGATAGGTAATTAAAGGAATTGTATATAAGTCAACTGGCAACAGCTACATTGTAAAAAGTGTAGTAGAGAATAAAATTTACAAATGCATAGCAAGGGGTAAATTAAGATTACTTAATGTTAAGCATACCAATCCAATTTCTGTTGGTGATTATGTAAAATTTACAAAATCCCAAGAGGAAAGTAAAGGAGAAATTTTGAAAATTTTTCCTCGAAAAAACTATATAATAAGAAAATCAGTAAACCTTTCGAAAGAAACCCACATTCTGGCAAGTAATTTAGACCAAGCAATTTTAGTGATTACATTGAAAAGGCCTACAATCTATTATGAGTTTATTGATCGTTTTTTAATTACCTCAAATGCTTATCAAATCCCTACTACAATTGTTTTTAGTAAATCCGATACATATCTTAAGGAAGAACTCGACGAAATTGAATTGCTAAGAAAAATTTACTTTAATTTAAATATTAATTGTCATTTAATTTCTTGTCACAAAAAAAAGGATATTTTAAAAATCTTGGATTTGATAAAAAATAAGACTACTCTTTTTTCAGGTAATAGTGGTGTTGGAAAATCAACCTTGATTAATTATTTAAATCCAAAACTAAATCTCAAAACGCAGTCTGTTTCTAAATCAACGAATAAAGGTCAACATACCACAACATTTGCTCAAATGTATGATATAGATAAAAATACTCGTGTAATTGATTCTCCGGGTATAAAAGGATTTGGATTAGTTGATATGAAAAAAAATGAAATCTATCGATACTTTCCTGAATTGCTTGAAGCTAGTAAAAAATGTAGATTTAAGAATTGCATTCATATCAATGAACCTGGATGTGAGGTAAAAAAAAGATTATTAACTGGTGAAATTTCAAGTCATAGGTATGAAAGCTACATTAATTTAATACACGATAAAAAAACAATTAGATAACAAGTGAGGGCAGTAATACAAAGGGTTTCACACGGATCTGTAACGGTAGAAGATAAAAAACTTGGAGAAATAAATCATGGTTTGGTTGTCCTATTGGGTGTTGATGTTAATGATAATGAAGAAGATGTTTCATGGTTAGCTAAGAAAATAGCTAATTTGAGAATTTTTGGAGATGAAAAAAAATTAATGAATAATTCTTTAGTTAATGTAAATGGTGACTT
>CEOK01060776.1_pt1 | contig 12929 bp, 8 predicted proteins | sample 427001 | NCBI WGS metagenome assembly CEOK01 (sample SAMEA2591108, study PRJEB7988) | marine metagenome | isolation source: saline water (ENVO:00002010), including | reverse complement strand
GGTCAATGATAAGGATATGGTTTTCAAGGGTGTTGATAACAGCTCCGAGATCACTGCTCTTACTCTTGATATGTCCGCGGCCGGCGCGGCTACCTTCAACAGTTCTGTGACTGCGACAGCAGTTTCTGCTTCCACCACTCTTAGTGTTGGCGGCGCCACAGAACTCGAAGGAACGCTTAATGTTGAAGGGGCATCAACTTTCGATGCCGCTGTGACACTAGATAGTGTTGCTGCTTTGACAATGGCTGCTAATGACGCAACCCACTTTGTGTTGGTTCAAGACTCAGATGATGGCATTGTCAAGAAAGAGTCTTATCAGGATTTGGTTTCTGGATCTTGCGGAAATGGCATCTCCATCAATGCCACCTCCAAGAAACTTGAAATCATCCACGTTGAAGATCACTTCGTGTCAACTTCTGCTAATACTGGTAAAGTCTTCTCTTTGTCGAAGGTGCCATCAAGTATTCAGGCAGTTAGCTTGTACATTAACGGTATTTATCAGGTTCAGTCTTCCTCCGCGGATACCATCAATGATGGCGCGGGTGACTACTCTATAAGTGGTAGAACTGTAACACTTGTTAATGCCAATGCAATTGACTCTACTGACGAAGTTGTAGCCAAGTACATCGAGCAATAATCTTCTAAGTATCCCACCTTTTGTTGCCCCGGGCTTCGGCCCGGGGCCTTCTTATTTTCTTTTATTCTTTTGAAAAATCCTAAAACTATTTACTAAAGTAATATTTTACTTTTCGATAAAGCCTGATTTTAAGGAGATTTATTAGCATGTCTGCAAAGAAATTTAAGTTTGTCTCGCCTGGTGTCTTTTTGAGCGAGATTGATAATAGTCAACTACCAAAAGTCCCAGGAGGCGTTGGACCAGCAATTATAGGTCGTACACGTCGAGGACCAGCAATGAAGCCTGTAAAGGTTAATTCCTTCCAGGAGTTTGTCGAAATATTCGGCGAACCAATGCCAGGCAGCGAAGGTGAGGACCCTTGGAGAGATGGAAACGGCTTGCTGGCAACAGCATATGCCCCTTATGCGGCACAGGCATACTTAAAAGCAGACATAAACTCACCAGTAACTGTTGTTCGCCTTCTGGGTGTCCAAGGTGATGATGCAAGTGATACTGGTGAAGCTGGCTGGACCGCTTCAACTGCTTTTGGCATCTTTGCGGCTCCAGGTATTGATGGGATTGATGACGCAAAATTGAATGTCACCGCCTCGTTGTGTGGCATAATATACGGAACGACCACAGATATGAAAGTTGGTGTCGAAGGCACCGGCCATAGTGGGTCCAATACTATTATTGATAACTATGCCCTAGGTGATACAACCACATCCAAAGTTGTCTCTGTGGATATAGAAAACGACCGATTCATAATAGCACTTCAATCCGGAAGCGCCACAGTAAAGAAGAGCGTTTCATTTAGAGAAGGCGGAAACTACATAAGAGATCAACTTAACACCAATCCTGTAGCGACAAACACCAATATATCATATATAGTATCGGGAACACTAAGCGATAAGTACTGGTTAGGTGAAACTTTTGAGGAAACATACGAAAGTGTAAAGAGACTTCACACAACTGGAACGATGCAAGTTTTTGTCGCAAGACTTGGGGATAATATGGCAGATTTTAAATCTGGTAATCACCAACTCTCAGAAGCGAAATCAGGTTGGGTCTTCCCTCAGCATACAGGCGACAGAGCTTCATTTAGCACAAAGACTTTACAAAGATTGTTCAGGTTTTGTGCCGTACAAGAAGGCGAGCAAGGTTTGGACCTTCATGTCTGCATAGAGAACATAAAAATTGCCGACACTGGCAACCCTTCTCCTTATGGTAGGTTTGATGTAGTCGTCAAACAAAAAAGAGGAGGAAGGATTTTTGTAGTAGATAGCTTTGAAAACTTGAATTTAAATCCAAACTCAGACAACTTTATAGCAAGAAAAATTGGTACTCAATACTTTGAGTGGGATGGAGCACAAAAAAGAAACAAGGTCTATGGAAGCTACCCTAACAACTCTTCATATATAAGGGTTGAAATGGGCCCAAACATAGAAGACAATGGACCAACTGATCCAAAGTCAGTCCCTTTTGGATTCTTCGGCCCTATAATACCTGAGGATCTTGCGGCCGATGCCACCACCGGCGGTACTGCTAATGCATACGCTGCCATGGGAGCCGACCTGTGGGTATCAGATACCACACAGATTGCGATCTCAGGGGCAAATGCAATAAGACTACAATGGCCTCGTGCTCCACATGTTACAACCGGGTCCCTCGGTATAGACCTACAGGCTCGATATGTTTTTGGCAGCACACCATATAATAGAACCCCCGGAACAAATAACATAAACCATGTAGATGTTAATAAGGGTATGAAAGATTACCTTAGAAGGTTTTCGATGGAGGGTACAGTATTAAGTGACCAGATTTCAGGCCTCACCGGCTCGACAGAGTGTTCTTATGTGTTCTCTCTTGATGAGATTGTGGTCACTGGCGCAGGAACACCACCAGCTGACTTGAATGGCTATAGTCCTACCTCTGTTAACTTTATTGAGGCCTCGCATGTCGGCGCCAAGGCTGCCACAGCTACAGTCACATTCACTGGTACAGTTAACGACTCCCGTACCCTGATAGTAACCTCTGTCGCCGCGGATGGAACAAGCACAACGAAAACTTACAGCGCCGCCGGCGCGACAGATGCTGCAGCCAGGCAGTTCGCTCGCGAGGGTGGCATCGCAGTCTCCGCTGCTGGGCTCAAAGCAGCAGTTGAGGCTGCCGCAGGTCACAATGGAGCGATCACGGTATCAGTTGACGGAGGCGTGGCAACTTTGACCCAAGCAGTGAAAGGTAAAGCGGGCAACCTCGCTATTGGAGGAGACTTAAATTCAGATAGTAATGCTTCCGTATCAGGGTTCTCAGGAGGCACAGCCACCGCAACAACTCCTGATGCTTACACAGCTTTGGATGACGGAACACCCGCAGCACTGCTGGACTTGGTTAACTCTTTCTCTATGCCACTTGCTGGCGGGTTCGATGGAGTAAACATAACAGAGGCTGACCCCTTCAACATGTCGACAAGAACAGTTTCCGGAAAGACTACCAGAAACAGCTACGCTTATGCTACAATTGACAGAGCTATAGATCTTTTAAAAGATCCAGAAACTCTAGAGATGAACCTGGCTGTTATGCCTGGTATTAGCAACTCAGCGTTGGCTACAAAACTAGTTCAAACGTGCGAAGCAAGAGCAGACAGCATGGCGATTATCGATCTTCCAGATGTCTACTATCCGCCATCAGAAAAGAAGTGTGCCACATTTAAACAGAGAATCGGCACCACACCAGAGGCAGCAGCTAAGAACCTTATCTCTAGACAGATAAACTCAAGTTATGGCGCCGCTTACTACCCATGGTTGAAGGTCAGGGACACCATTAATGGTCGCGATATCTGGGCTCCGCCTTCTATTGTGGCACTTGGTGTTATGGGATACACAGAGGAAAGAGATGAAGTTTGGTTCGCACCTGCTGGTTTCAACCGCGGTGGCCTAAACGAGGGAAATGCTGGATTACCTGTGCTACAGGTTTCTGAGCAGCTTCTTTCTTCTCAGCGCGATAGACTCTATGAAGCAAATATCAACCCAATCGCTTCGTTTGTATCAGAAGGGTTGGTTGTTTTCGGGCAAAAGACATTACAGATGACCCCATCTGCACTTGATAGAATCAATGTCCGACGCCTTTTGATATTCGTTAAGAAAGAGATTTCAAGAATTGCTAACGGACTTCTGTTCGATCAGAATGTTCCAGCAACCTGGAACAGATTCACAGGACAAGTTGTCCCATTCTTGGAAAGCGTTAAGACAAGACTAGGCTTGACAGACTTTAAGGTTGTTTTGGATAAGACCACAACAACACCTGATCTCGTCGATAGAAATATCATGTATGCTAAGATATTCCTAAAACCAGCAAGAGCAATTGAGTTTATTGCTGTAGATTTTGTCATAACAAGAACTGGAGCGAGCTTTGACGATTAATAATAGTTGATTTTTTGTAGAGAATAATATATACTAATAGGAGACTTAAAAATATGGCATTTTGGAGTGAAAAAACAGTCGAGCCAAAAAGAAAGTTTAGATGGCTTCTTTATTGGACAGGTGTGCCACAGTTTGTTATAAAAAGTGTAAAGAAGCCAGCCTACACTGTAACCACCACCCCTCATCAATTCTTGAATTATGAGTTTAATTATCCAGGCCGCGTCCAATGGCAGGATATTCAGATTACACTGGTTGATCCAGTTCAGCCAGACTCAACTAAAAGTCTCTATAAAATATTAGAAAACTCTGGTTATGTTATTCCAAGCAATTATGCCGAAGAAAGAGCAGCCACTATATCTAAGCAAGGTATGGTTGACGCACTGGGAACAGAGATAAAGCTATCTCAACTTGATGCCGATGGTGTTAACTTTATTGAGACTTGGGTAATAAAGAATCCCTTAATAACATCAGTAGAGTTTGATACACTAGACTATAGTGCAGACGATTTGCTAAACATAACCGTTGGCATAAAATACGACTATGCCACAATTGAAGGGTTGGCCCCGGGCAAGCTTGAACAGGGTGGAGCAGGTCTATGGACATTCAATAAAACAGGCACCTTCAATCCGCCTAATTAATAACTAACCAAAAGAGGAAACATGTCTCGCAATAGAAATAGAATACAAGCCCCACAACAGCCTACCAAAAAACAAGAAGCGCCAACACCACCCCCACAAATTGTAGAGCAAAATGATAACCCTTTTGGGTTATCTTTTGTTGTGCCGACAGAGATTATTAAATTGCCAAGTGGTGGTAATCTGTATGAGGAATCCAGCCCTCTTTGCGGCTTGACAGAAGTTGAAGTTAAGGCTGTGACCGCTGCCCAAGAAGATATCATGATAAACGATAGCTTTATAAGAGAAGGTATAGTGTTTGATAAATTGATAGATTCAATTATGATAACTCCTGGGATCCAAGCATCTGATATGATGTATTGTGACAAGGTGGCAGTTCTAATGTCAGCTAGAAAGTCAGGGTACGGAGATGAGGTGTTATTTAGCACATCTTGTGAAAGCTGTGGCCACGAATACGAAATGCCGGTGTTGATGTCAGAAATGCTTGAAAAAACATCAGAGAACTCTTTCAATCCTAAGACGACAGATGAGTGGGAATACTCAGAAGAAACAGGAACATTTTCTTTTACCTTGCCCACAACTGAGCTAGAGATGGAAATTCGACTTGCTGGTACAAACGAGATAGACAACCTCGACGCATCACGAGTACAAAGGCAAAAGTTAAACTTGCCATTTAACGAAACAATAGAGTTTTTAAGAATGGTTATCGTTTCGGCCCAAGGTATAACAGATAGAACATCCATAAACAAGCTTACAGAGATATTACCAGCAGCCGATGCACGATTAATTCGGTCAATACATAATCGAAATCTTCCAAATATTAGTACAGCTCACGAAACTACATGCCCAAAATGCGATACCACTCAAGAAAAGGAGGTGCCCTTTTCATTGGGCTGGTTTTGGTCTTAGTAAAGAATATGTTGAGAAATCAACTTATGAAGAAATTTTCATTTTAATGAATTATGGGCACTGGACCTTTACAGAGTCTTATAGTTTGCCTAATGGTCTAAGAAAATGGTTCGTTGAGAGAGTATCAAAGCATCTAGAAGAAAAATCCAAACAGCAATAAAAGTAAGATCTCTCTATTTATATTGTATACCTATATTTTTATTAGAGAGGTAGTATAATTGGCCGAGATAGACCCAGGTGATATAATAGCAGCTATTAAGAAGATGACCAGAAGTCAGAAGAAAGACTTTGTGTCAGAACTTAAGAAGTCCGGCATCAAATTAGGTGAAAAAGATTCAGGCGCCACCTCAACGGAATCAGCTTTCAAGAGTGTTGGAGATGTAACTAAGAATTTTACTAAAAGTTTAATCGATGCTGTAAAAAACACTGAAGACGTATTAAATGTTACCGATGCCTTCTCTCAGTCTATAAGAAGACTAAGAATTGAAAATGAAGAATTTGTCAAGTCTGGATACTCTGACAAAATGTTCGACTTTTCAAAGAACATTGAACTTGCAAATGATAGAAGCCTTAAGCTAACGGGCAATTTTAAAGCGGCCAGAAGATCAGTAGATGCTTTAAGGGAAGACTTTCAAGCTTTTGGATTTGTCACAGACTCCGTAAGGCAAAATCTTATAGATAACTCCATAGCATTAGAGGCAGCAGGCTATAATGTGAATGATTTTGCTAAAATAGTTGATTCAGCAACAATGTCCTTTAACCAAACTTCTGGAGAGATAAACGATCTTACAGCCGTATTGATCAAGGCGGGTAGAGAATTCTCCATTGCCCCAAAGGAGTTAACAAAAAACTTTCAATTCGCACAAAAGAACTTTGCGTATTCAGCTAAAGGTATAATGGACAACTTTATTAGGCTGCAAAAGATGTCTAGAACAACAGGTGTTGAGTTTAGTAAGCTTACCACAACATTTGGTGACCAAATGGACACTTTTGAAGGGTCCGCAACTATGGCCGGAAAGTTGAACCAGATCTTAGGGGAGTCTCTCTTTAATAGCATCGATTTGCTTCAGATGGAAGAGGGACAACGCGCCGAGTTTATCCAAAAGTCTCTAATAGATAGAGCTGGAGGGAGAATTGATGATTTAGGAAAGTTTAATCTCAAAGCCATAGCTAATCAGTTAAAACTAAGTCCTGAAGAGACGCGTCGATTCTTAAGAGGTGAGGCCCCAAAATCAGCTGAAGATATGGAGAAGCTTAGAAAGAAAACCCCTCAAGAAATAGCTACAGCTAGACTTGGAACAGAGATGCAAAATCTTGAAAGAAGCATTAAAAGATATCAGACGCCATACGAAAGAGGTTTAATAAATCTAAATGCCGAAACACTGAAGCACACAAAGCAGCTGATCGGTGTTAATGGTAAACTAAAAGAACAAGTAGATCTCTATGGTAGTTTGATAATGGGACAACAGACTGTTGCCGGCAAAACATCAGCTGGGGCCGAAGGCCTTACTGGTGCCGATGCTATGACAGCAAAAATAGCAATGGAGATGATCCCTGCTTCGTTCAAAGCTCTCGAAACACTTGCCAAAAAACTCCCCGGTGGTGGAGCAATTATAGACAAAGCAACAAAGCTCGTTGGCGCAGACAACAAAGAAGCAATAATTAGATTAGCCGGCGCCGCGATCGCCTCGAGGCTAGCACAAGATCTTCAAGATACACCACAAGCAAAAAAGAAACAGGCAAACCTATTCGGCACCGCAGATACAGACCAAAAAACAGGAGCTACGAAACCCAAACAACAAACGACCGCGGCCTCAACAACGCGCCAACCGCCAAAAACGCCACCACCGCCAACTGAAGAGAAAAAGACACAAACCAACATTTCCCAGGGAGCGTTTGAAGGTTCTACATTTATATTTAAACTTGGGGACAATTTCTTTACTTCAATGAAGAAAGCTTTGGAATTTGATTTTCAACGAGAAAGTCAAGACTAATAGGAGAAAATAGATGAGTTTTACAGATTTTAACAAAATAGCAGAATCAAAAAATCAAGTAATAAAATTTATACATATTGCGACTGGTACAACAGTAATATTCCCGGCTTTTTTAACAGAATACTCGGACAACTATTCGGTTGGATGGGGAACAGAACAAATATTTGGTAGAAATGACCCGGTAAAGCCGTATCAATCAACAACAAGACAAATACAATTAGGGTTTGATGTGCTTTCCCATAATATGGAGAGCGCAATGGATAATTTATCAAAATACACCACCTTAACAAAAATGCTCTATCCAGTATATACTGCCCCACTGAGCGGCCAAGGAGGCTCCAGATCATTAGGCAGAACAATCAAGGCGCCACCATTAATAAGGTTGAAATTTGTCAATATGATACAATCAGCTGATGGTAATGGCAGTCTACTGGGTTGCATAGAGGGGTTTAACTACTCCCCAAATCAAGCAGCGGGCTTTTTTATAGAGACAGATGGATCGATTTTCCCAAAACACTATAATATTAGTTTTAGGTTTACACCACAACACGAAAGCCCGCTTGGGTGGGGCTCCGAGACTTCAGAGTTTTTGACGGAAAACTTTCCCTACTCAGCATCTCCTGCATCTTCTCCGTCTTTATCTCAAGGGTCTAACCCAGCAGTAGAAACCGCTAAAAAAGGAAAATTACTGGGAGGATGATAAATGCTTAATAAATATAGAGAAAACATAATAGTAGATAAGAAATTAAGAGAAAATATATTTGCTAGAAAATACATCGACGAAATCGTACAAACTGAAACACTTAGGCTTAATGAACCTACAGAAGAAGAATTAAGAAATGACTTGACTTTTGTTGAAAAAATATTTAGTATTGGAGATAAGATGTATAAATATTCCTATGAGTTTTATGGTAGCACTGAATATTGGTGGCTCATAGCGTGGTTCAACAATAAACCAACTGATATACACTGCAAGGTAGGAGACGTGCTTTATATACCCCTGCCCCTAGACAAAGCAATAGTGATCGCAACAAGAGAGAAGTAAAATGTCTGTAACGATTAATGGTTTTCATCCTCAAGCGTTTCTTTTCTACAAAGATTTTATTTCCAGCAGCTTGAAGAAAAGCTCCTTAAAGCCGAAGAAAGAGGAAATGTCCATCCACAAGATCGTCGGAAGATACGAACCAACAGCAGTGGTTTCTTCGGTTTACAATGGAAAAGGATCATCAGGTAACTCAATTATCAAGCAAAATTTCTTTGACCTTGAGCCACATAAGATATCAGCCTTGGTACCAGAACTAAGATTTTTCAAGGTCGAAGAAGATGGCACATTTGTGCCCTTTTATATGCCTATCGCTACTTTGGGGTCAGAAGCAGTCTCTTTGAACACTCCAAGTCGAATTGGCGCCGCGATGGTAAAAACCTTCAGCGTTAAATACGAAGGTACAGACCCCTTCCAGGCACCTAGGTACTTGTCAGCTAACTTGCAACTTTACGTAGATAATTTACAAAATATATTTGCTCCCCCACCCGAGCCTGGATATGCTACTTTGGCAGATATTTTTACTATTTCAATATCTTCTAATAAAAAAATAAAAGCAAAAGGCGCCGGAGGCACCGTAACTCCAAGCGAACTAGTAAGACCAATTGAGATCGCAGCCACTTTAGGTTATTCCTTAACAAATAGAGATATCTTCACTCAGCAGGAGATAGACGAAATTTTGTCTTCTAACTTATCACTAAGAATGAATGTGTTTAATCACACTATCAACATGAACCAAGATGGCACAGCGACCATCGATATATCCTATACCGCACGAATAAACAACGCAGGAAGGGATAAAATTTTCAGTGCTCTAGATGCCCCCGAAGACCTCCTCGCCCGAGCTGATATCAGGCAACTTTTTGCTTCAAAAAGCAAGAAGGCTGGCAAAGTAGACTCTAAGAAAGCAGCTTTAGAAACCAAGTATAAGAAGCAAGAAGACAAAATAGCTGAAGTCAGAAAGATACTGGAAATCCTTGAGGCGAGAAATAAAATCTATACCATCAGAGCAACAAAAGAAGATCTACACAATTATAGTCTTTTAGGTTTATTGCCAAAAATTGAAGAAGCTAGAAAGAAGATAGCAGAAAATGAAAGCAGCAAAGCATCCACAGATTCTTCAGCCTCATCTAAAAAACAACCACAAGGTCAGCCTGAACCCCCAAAAGATGAGTATCTAGAGTATGGAAAACCGCTTGATAAGAAAATAAAAGATCTAGACATGTCAGAAAGAGAGCTGCATTATATTACTTTTGGAGACCTTTTGGAAGCTTTTTTAATAAAAGTTAAAACAAACTTAGAATCAACTCTGGAGCTTATTAAGAATGCTGATACAAAAGAGGGAAAAGCTAAATTAACAGCGGCAGGTATGTATCAGGAGTTCATGTTAAAAACAGAAGAAGAAAGAGAGAAAATCAAAAGCGTAATAATCGGAGCACTAAAAAGAACGTCTACCTTTAAAATATTGCTGTCAGATATAACGTATAAGCACTATACTAGTAAAAGTCTAGAAGCAGATTCTATCAGGAGGATTAATATAGGAGACATACCTATATCTCTATATACCTACCAGCAGTTTATGTATGATAATGTTGTTAATAAGGATCGAAACACTTTTGTTATACCGCAGTTTTTACAGAGCTGCTTAAAGTCTGGCGGTTTGCTAGATAAGTGCTTTTCTGAGTGGTCCCGCACTGGAGTAGCGCCAAATCTAGTAAGCGAACCGCCTGATTTTTCCAGCATTGTCATGTCGGGTCCCCAACTTAAGTCATCTGTTGGGAAAAAGCAATTTTTGGCGCCTAGACAAGTGCCAAGCGCTTTGAAGAATACCGTTCCCCTTAAGGTTGAGGAGGAATGTGATTATTTTTTAATTTATCAGACCCCAAAGAGATCGCTTGTTTCCCCAAGGCAGGGTAGCAAAACCAGGGATTCTAAAAAAGGCATATACCACTTTCATATAGGTAACAACCGCGGCCTGATGAAAGATGTTACTTTTGAAAAGTATGATATTTTATATCAGAAAGAGGCCCTGATGACAAATCAGGTGGGTCTTTACGATGAATTAAAGATGCAGTACAAAGTAAATATTAACATGCACGGTAACAATTTATTCTTTCCGGGCAGCGTCATATTTCTTGACCCTGGATCAATTGGGTTTGGAAACCCTCAAGATTTCAACTCAGCCGCTTACAAATTAGGTTTAGGTGGGTATTATATTGTTCTTAGTGTTCAAACAACAATAAACAACGGCGTCGCGACAACATCTTTGGGATGTATGTTTGAGACAAGAGCAGATGGTGTTCCGACAAACTTAGAATTAGAATTTCCTTTTTCTGTCGCAGGGCAGATCCCCTCGGCAGTGTCAGAAAGTTCTGATGCAATAGGCAAACCAAACCAGAATATCAGAAGAGAGTTGGCAGCGGATAAGGGACTTTATTATAGGCAGCTGGCAAATCTAAAAGATCCAGAAACATCACAACCTATTTTAGACCCAAGGCTCGCAGAGCAGATATCTATAGATTTTCAAACAAGGCCTTCGGATAGACCAGAAAGGATATTGTCTGTTATGTCCAGACAAATAAGCCCAGATAATAAAGCTGTAATATATCACCTAATTAATGGTAAGAGCATAAAGATTGAAAGAATAGCAGGAGACAATGCTGTCACTTTAGTGGAAAACTCAAAAACTTTTCCATACGAAAAAAAATAAACGCTGCTTACAATGGAGGTTAGAAAATGTCAGACAAGATTGATTTTTTAGGAGGCCTAACCTCCACTTTAAGAGAAGAATACCAAGAGAGGCTTAAATATAGAGAGCTTGTTGATTTCGATGGAATGATAGACATATGGTATGCTCAAAATGATTATGGGCTTTTAAGTACCAAAAGGTACCCTGTTGTTCTAAACGAAGACCCCTTTATAATACAGAGTTTTGATGGCTTCGCTGATGGTGTAAATTGCCTAAACTTTGTGGCTGAATCGTTTATCGAATTCAGAGAATCGTTTTTGAATAAAGTTGAGAATAGTACAATAAACTTTCCCTCTTTTTTGGACAACCTGATACCTGTTAAAGGGTATCAGAGTTTTGATGAATTATACGGTAATTGGATAGCGTATAGTGCGACTAAATATTCATCGTTTCTGCAAAATGACAAAAGGGTGTACGACTTTAGTACTTTTTTGACTGTATTAAAAGATGTGTTTTCACATCAACTGAAAAGTTTTCCAATAACTAAGTCCGGTTTTTGCTTATCTAAATTCAACGATATTACCACCACTGGACTGGTTGTGGAGCTAGCTTCTCTGGATTACAACATAGATCTTCAAAAAGGCCAAATATTACAAAGTATTGATTTCAAGTGCTATCTTGATAGCGCTAATCAGCACGGCTTCTATGTTGATAAGAATGCCCCATGGAGGCTAATAGCTAATCTAGATCACCCTAAAATGAGGCTGAAAATAAGAGATATCGAGTCTTTGGACGCCGACCCCGCACACAGGCAATTTACAACAAAACAAGTTTTCGATAACATATATAGATCCAAAACCCATCATGATGATTTGTACTATTTCCAAGATTTCGTAGTCAGAGTTTACAATCAGCTCTTGAAAAATGTTCCCAACTATGATACTATAAAATATAGCAACTTAACAAATAAGATAGAAAAGGAAAATGTATTTCGACTAGAGGGCTCAACTTTGAAGGCTATCGAGTGGATAGATACACTGGTGATGGTCAGACTGCTGGAGCTTGACAGGTATTCTGATGATTTATATCACAAGTATCTTGAAAAAGTACATAATGTCTATAATAGTTTTGGAACCAGAAAAGCAATTAATTGCATTGGGTATGAGATGTCTAATCTACTACAGGACACATATAAAAGGACCGGTATGATAGCCCAAACCAGGCAACCAATGACACAGTCGGATATACAAATTTTGGAAGAATTTCGTGACAACAGACAACTTACAAGAGTACAAAATACTACAAACCCTGGATATTGAACACAATTGTGTCGGTGTCTACTATAAAAACCAATTTATTTTTGAAGAAATAGACAAAGTCACCCAGCTGGGAAACCTTTCTTGGAAGCACTCTAGCATACTAGACGATAATAGGTATACATATTTATATTTGTTGCTAAAAAACAACAATATATATGAATACAGTGATGATCCTGAGACTTTAAGATCCTGCGAGCAGCTTTTAGAAAGCCAAAAGCAGGCTGCAGTGACCTCAAAGATTGATTTATCTGATATGTGTTTTTTTGACGTTGTACCCGATCATTTAATGAATAAATGGTTTTC
>CEOK01087602.1_pt1 | contig 12958 bp, 15 predicted proteins | sample 427001 | NCBI WGS metagenome assembly CEOK01 (sample SAMEA2591108, study PRJEB7988) | marine metagenome | isolation source: saline water (ENVO:00002010), including | reverse complement strand
GGAATTGAATTACTTTCTAAAAGTATGAAACGTCCAAATGGAATTATTCTTTCAAAAGATGAAAAAACAGTTTACGTAGGTAATTCCGATAAAGACAATAATGTAATTATAGCTTTTGATAATGATAATGGGCTAAAAAATGAAAGAATTTTTTTTGATGGTAACAAGTTAAGCAAAAGTAGGATTGGTCTTTTTGATGGCCTTAAACTTCACTCTACTGGAATTATCTTCACAACTGGACCCGGCGGTGTTCTTCTTTTGGACCCTAAAGGAAAGCATCTAGGCACTATCATGCCAGGTAAGGAAACTGCGAATTGTGCTTTTGATAGTGATGAGAGTTATTTATATCTCACATCAGATAATGTGCTTGCAAGAATTAAATTAAAATCATAAAATTCTAATAGGCGACTTGTGATTTTGGATAATAATTTATTCTACACAATAAGTATCCCCAACCTGATAACTATTATATATATCTTCACTTACAGCACCTGAAGGAATTGCCCCATATTGATCAAGTACAGTTGGGTTGTTAAAGAGTGGATTATACTCATCTTCAAAAAAAAATAAAAAATTACTCCCACTTTTCTGTTTTCTAGTTATTTCAAAACAATCTGTTTTTTCACAAAAACAAAGCAGTAGCATGGGTAAAAGCAAATAATAATTTTTCAAAGTCCTAAGCTTAATTCTAAAATTGAAATTAGAGAGATACCAAATGCTGCGCCGGACACAAATAAGTTCCAACTATAATATTTTATCTTTAAAATACTCAAGAAAACATAGGAAATTAAAACTATAACAAAAACAATTAAAAATTGTCCTATTTCTAAACCAATATTAAAGGCCAATAAAGGTATGATAATTTCTTCAGGCGAAATGATTAGTGCTTTAAAGTAATTTGAAAAGTCCATACCGTGAATTAATCCAAAAAATAGGGCAAGAAAATAATTTTTTGACATATTTGAATTTTTTATTTTTTCAATACTTCTGATATTATACAAAGAGGTAAACATAATTGTTATTGGTATGAGTAGTTTAACGTAACGTGATGGGATTGAGAAAATATCAAAAGAGACTAAGAATAGTGTGATACTGTGTCCAATTGTAAATGCAGTTACTAAGATTATTATCTTTTTCCATTGTTTCAATTGATAAACTGCACAAAGAACAACTAAAAAAAGAATATGATCATATCCATTAAAATTTGCTATGTGATTAAAACCTAATTTTAAATAAAATTGAAAAGGATGCATTTTAAAATTTCAATTGATAAACGGAGGTTTTTTTATTTAGCATTACACTATTCGATTGATTATTGTGGTGAATGTAAACAATGTTATTTTGATCAAAGAAAAGGTCAGTAAAAATAGCATTTTTGATTTCGATGGAGCTTAATTCACCCAACTGACTATGTTCTAAGTAAATCCATAAAGCGGTATTTTCATCCTCACCACTTAGTCTTTTATTTTTAATTTCCAGAGGAATTGATTTTTCATTCACCTTAACGTAAAAATATCTGTTTATATAATCTAAAAGCATTTGGTTTGCATTAATTGATTCGTTAGGCTGGCAAAATGCGAGTTGATTGTTATTTGGATCAAAAAGAATAGCTTCATTCACATCTGTTAGAAATAACTTTAAGTTGATCGAAATAATACGTGTTTCTGAAAAATACTCTATTTCACAAAGTGATAATCGTAGTGGGTGTTCATCTAAATTATAGCAAAATAGAAGTGCTAAACTGATTAATAAATGGTTAAAAATCAATTATAAAGATGTATCAGATTTAATTTTTCTTGCTATTGTTTGAACTTCAGAAAAAACCCGAATCAAATTGCCACCCCATATCTTTGCGATTTGATCTTCATTATAACCTCTTTTCACAAGTTCAATTGTAATATTCATAACTTGGCTAACGTCAAAAACACCATCGATTCCTCCACCTCCGTCAAAATCACAGCCGATACCTACATGGTCAATACCTGCAACATTAATAATGTGATCAATATGATCGACTACATTTTTCAAATTGGCCAGTGCTACAGGATACTTATCATCTATCTCATTCAGACGTTTTCTCATAGTCTCTCTTTCTAAAGTTGTTATTTGGTCAGGGGACTTTATATTTGACAAGAGTTCCTTTTTTAATTTTTCAGCTGTTATATTAGGAACAGGATCTCTTAAATAATTTGATAACATGGTAAGTTGAACAACGCCACCATTTTTAGCTATTAGCTTTAGCATATCATCAGTCATATTTCTTTTGTGATTAGTTACTGACCTTGCATTCGAATGCGTTGCAATAATAGGAGCCTTTGAAATTTTAATCGCATCATAAAAAACAGCATCACTACCATGAGAGACGTCAACCATAATACCTAAGCGATTCATCTCTTTTACAACTTTAGATCCAAACTCACTTATCCCATTGTGCTCTGGTCCAGCAGGATCAGTGGCAGAATCTGCTAAATCATTATTCGATGAATGCACTAAAGTTATATATCTAACTCCTTTTTTGTAATAAGTCTCAATGTTCGAAAGATCCTCTCCAATTGGATATCCATTTTCAATTCCAATATAAATCGCACGCTTTCCCTCCTTCTCGAGAGAGTAAGCATCTTCTGGGTTTAAAGCAAGACCAACATCATCAGAATTTTGCTGTATTGAAGACAAAATAGAATCAATCATCTGAACACAAAGAGTTTTAGCCCTAAAATTACCTTTATCATTACGGATGTCTTGAGCTACAAAAGCAGCAAAAAATATTGCATCCAGACCTCCTTCAATCATTCTTGGGTAGTCCACTTTGGAACCTGTTTCATTTGGATCATGTCGATCAGACATCCTAAATCCAGGCTCTATCATCCTCAAGGGTGTATCAGCGTGAGTATCTAAAGTAAGAACTTTTTTATGTATTAGAAGAGCTCTTTCTATTAATTCGCTTTCAGTTTCAGTCCCATAAATTCTTTTTAAAACATTTTCGTTACAACCTAAACAAAGAGATAAGAATACGAATAAACAAAGGTGATTTTTTATTTTCATTTTGGATGATAATATTTGTCAAAAATTAATTTACAATATATTTTTTAAAGGTCTATCTCATTAATTTATTATTTAAGTGAATTGATTTTAAATTTTGGATTCTATTTATAAAATATGATTAGCATAAAATTTTTTGAATAGTGGAAAAGTTTAATTTTAAAAAATTTAAAAAAAGGCGAAAATTGGTTAAAAATTGATCGAAATTGATCAAAAATGATCAAAAATGGATAAAATTAAGCGAAAATTGGATAAAAATGAGAAAAGTGATATTTTGATTTTTACTCTTTTTAGAGTCCCATCACATAGTCATAAAACTCTTCTGTAACTCGAAACCAATATCCATTTTCTTCATGTAGACTGCCATCACCTTTACCATCTTTTGAATGATATTTTTTAATATGAAGTTTAAATGAATTTAAGTCTTCAATTTTATATTTTTTACCATTATCATCTTCAATTTGAACCATCCTTCTTTAACTATTTTATTATAATCTATTAATCTTAAATAAATGATCTGAAAATTAAATCAATTTCTGGACCCACACTTGGAATGTGTTCGGTATTACTTAATTTAAAAAACTCTTTTTCAAATTCTTCTTTTTTTAGTTCATGGCCATTGAAATAAAAAGTTGCTGCAAGTTGCTTCCACCTTAAATTACTTTCTATTTCCAAGTGTTCTCTGTGAGATGCACGTATTATAAAGTAAATTAAAGCCCTAAGAGGTCCTTTCCAATTAATCTTATTTTTAATATGGTTTAGCTCAGTACCCATAAAAACTCTTGCAAAATCAATAAAATTTGTTTTTCGTTCAATTAAATTAAGTTCCTCCTTAAATTTCACAAAAAGAGTATTTAACTGCTTTTGAATATTATACCCTAACCAAACGTAACTTCTTTCATTAATATTGATTTTATTATATTTTTCAACAATAAGTGATTTATTGTCTAAATTAGTTGAAATTAAACTTTTATATTTTTTTACATTAGAAATAATCTTGACATAGAGATCTGTGTTATTCAGACCATCAATTATCATTTTTTTTTCCCAATAGTTGAGGCTAGCTAAAATAATTTTTTCAAGAATATTATTATTTTCTTGAAATGGTGCAGAGATTATACTTTTTTGGATTTTTAAATTATTCTCAGTTTGGTTTAAATTTAAAATAGAGTACGCCTTATTCAAGGCTGATAGTAAACCAGTAAGTAACATTAATTTTGTTTGATCAGTGAATCCTTTTTTTGAAAAATGGAAATTTATTAAGGGCTCAATTTCTTGATAAGAGGAAATATAAAGTTCAGTTTTTGATATCAATTCAACCTATTTAAAATTTAAAATCAAAAAATCCTTTCCATTTTTAAGAATTCTTCAATTTATTTATCTTTTAATTTAAAATAATAAATTTTATTGCAGATTTACATAAAATAAAATAAATGTTAGTTTTTTTAAACTTACATTGATTAGCCATCAGAAATTATTCAAAAAAAATGACACATAAAAACTTTATTGTAACCTTATTTATCCTAACTCTGTTTGCTTGTTCAGATGATGGAGAGCAAAATGAGACGACAGGAGCTTCTAATACAACCACTACATCATCAAATAATTCAACTTCTAATAACACATCCTCTGTAGGCGGAACTGATATCAGTATTTTAGCCGAAAAATTTTACTACAATAGTGCTGTTTCAGTCGTTGTCAATGATGATAACTTAGTTATAAGTGCAAAAGACCTACCCGATCACAAAAGTGCATATTATAACACCAACAATCCATTGTATGAATCATATAATGAACCTAATAATCCTTCTTTTAAATTAAATCCAAATAATATATTAGAGCAGGACATTGTTATGACTATACCAAGATTTCCAAAAATTGACAATTCTCATGAGTCTACCCCTATGGGGCCAATGGGAGTTGCAGTGAACAGTGTTGCAATATTTAATCAAATGGCTGCCCCAGGTGATGACATTTTAGAGGAGTTAAATACTTTTGACCAATACGAAGGGCATCCTGCTCCTGGTGGTGTTTATCATTATCATATTGAACCCGTTTGGCTTACACAGACTCTTGGTGAAGATGCTTTTATTGGACTTTTATTAGATGGATTTCCAGTTTATGGCCCAGTAGAAAATAGCATAAGACTAACAAATGAGGATCTTGATGATTATCATGGTCATGTTCACGATACACCAGAATTTCCAGAAGGTATATACCATTATCACATAACTGACGAACTTCCTTGGATAAATGGTGATGGTTTTTATGGAACTCCAGGTAATATAACTAGATAACTCTGATTTTTATATTGAAAACCACGATCCAAGCAGTTATTGTAATTTTAGTTTTAATTATATCATATATATCTATAATATCTGTTATAAACTCAAACTTTAAAGTAGTCTTAATACCAAATAAATTAATTTCCATTAATGAATCAAAATTAAATCCTGATTCTAAAGGAAGACTCAGTTTTGAAGGTGGATTATTTTCAGGATACATAGTTAAAAAAAATTTGAACGGTGATATAATTGAGAAAAAAGGTTACTTGAACGGATATCTTGAAGGGAAAAGTATAGGATATTTTGATAATGGTAAATTAAAATTTAAAAGGTATTATAAAAGTGGAAAAAAAATAGGGATGCATGAAGGATGGTATATAAACGGGCAAAAAAAATTTAAATATTTTTTTAATAAAGGACTTAATAAAGGTAAGCACTACCAATGGTACGATAACGGCCAATTATACTCAGAAATTAATTATTTGAATGGCAAGCCTTTTGGTGCAACCAAAATTTGGCGAAAAGATGGAAAATTAAGAACAAACTTTGTCATCAGAGAAAACGGAAGAAGATATGGACTTGCCGGCATTAAACGATGTACAAAAATCAATATCAAGGAAGAAGTTATTGATCCTTATGTGGTTATGAGATGAAAAATAAAATTTTATTTTTTTTGATTTTTCTATGTTCATGTAAAAAAACATTCCATTCAAAGAATATCTATCCAAAAGACATTGAGCTACCATATTATAATGAACCTACATTTACGCCAATATGGCTAGATCAATCAAATTTAAAACTAGACCAAATTCATAGGGTAAGAACATTTAATTTTCAAAATCAAGAAGGCAAATGGATCAATCAAAATGATTTATTTGGTAAGATATACATTGCAAATTTTTTCTTTACTTCTTGTGGGACAGTCTGCCCAAAAATGGCTTTGAACTTATTAAAAGTGCAGAAAGAATTTTCTTCAAATGAAAAAGTTAAAATATTATCACACACCGTTATGCCTTGGATCGACGATCAAGAAAAACTTAATGAGTATGGAAAATTGAATAGTATAAATTCTAATTTCTGGTATTTGCTTACGGGACCAAAGCATGATATTTACAAAATGGCAAGAGAATCATATTTCGCAGATGAAGGATTTGGAAAATCAATAACTGATGTTGACGATTTTATCCACACTGAAAATTTTATTCTTGTTGACCAAAATGGCAGAATAAGAGCAATTTACAACGGCACTTTACCCCTTGAAACTTCACGTATGATTGAAGATATTAAATCTTTGCTTTGAATTATGAAGCCAATTAAAACTTTTTACTTCTCCTGCTTTTAGATGATTTATTTAAGTAAATTATTCTATACAACAAAAATAATTACCGTCTATTCCCTTAGTATACTCTACATTTTTGTAGGTGTCAAACACTTTACTGATGTAGATTTTTTTTTAGTAATTGTACCGCCATATATTAAATTTCCTCTTTTAGCTGTATATATTTCTGGTTTTTTTGAAATAATCTTAGGGCTTCTTATGATTCCAAAGTCTACCAGAAAGTATGCAGGAATTGGTATAATCGTATTATTAATTTTAGTATTCCCAGCAAATATTTATTTATATATATCAGAAGTTCCTCAGAAAATTTATGGTATAACCAAAAATGACGCATTATTAAGACTTCCTTTCCAGTTACCATTAATCCTTTTAGCACTTTGGCATTCTAAAGAAAAAACGTCAAGATTTTTTGACATGTTTTCAATAATTATTTTTATTCCAACGATTGTTTATTTTATGACACTTTGATATCTATTCCTAAAATGAGTTGATTTATTTTTTTAAAATGTTTTTTGAAAAATAGTTATCCGGTATTTTGGAATTAAATGAAATATCTAAAATGACAAAGTCTGTTCCTTTACCATCTTTGAGCATATCTTTATAATTCATTTTCATTGGAAACCACCTTGAATCAATCTTTTTAATATTTGTAAATGTTGTTGTTTTTAAAAGGACACCACTTTTAGCATAAAGATTTTCTTTTAAGGGAACAAATTTATTTTTATCAATCCACAAAATCCGTTTATAATATGCTAATCCCTCAACTTTTGAAGTTAGCTGCATTATCCAAACTGGAGAATCCATATATGTGTTCTCATTTACTATTTCAGCAGTGTAAACCTCTGATAATTTTCTTTCTTCCATCATGTCTTCATAAGAAAGATCTGAACCCATAACCGACTGCCTTAGTAGGTGACCAGATAGTTGAATTGTTCTGTCGGTTGAAGGGGAATAAATCCATAATCGTTTATCAAGTTTTAACATTTTCGTTCCTTTTTCTCTTTCAGGGGACAAATACTCTGTATAATTATTATCTTTTCCCTTGGAATAACCTTTAGACCTGATTATTCTTTTTTTTCTTTTACCGTATACAATCATTTCAGAGGTTACGATTTGAGTTTTTGAAAACATATTATTATCTATCTTTTTTATGATTTCTAATGCTTTTTCATTTTTAGTTGTTTGAGCACTAGAGTAAAATGACAGAACAATTGTAAATGTGAAAAATAAAATATTTTTTTTCATAATATTATTTTTTTAAACTTCCAATTCTTTAAATAAGCGAGCAGTCTCTCTTTTAAAAATTCCTCTTCCTGCTAAAGCTGTTCCAAAAAGCATCGAAAATAATCCTGGAATAAAACCTACATAAAAAAGGTCAGATGTTATATAAGCTCTCATTACGGAAGGCATAATTATTGTTGAGTTTTCTATATCACTTGAAATATCTATTCCATACTCCTGCAAGTAATAACAAAAAATAATTCCAAGGGTTGTTCCAAAAATTGATCCGATTAAACCAATTATTGTAGCTTCAACCATCATTAGCTTAAAAACGTTTCTTTTTGATTCACCCAAAGCTAGCCTTATACCAAACTCATTGTATCGCCTTAGTCCACCAATTAGTCCTGTGTTCCAAAGAACAAGTGACATTGATAAAATAAAAATAAATATAAATATACCTGAAAAGGCATCTCCCATATCAAGACTTTCTCTTAGACCGTTTTGATCTTTCAAAGTTACCATTACAGGAGCATATTCATCTTGACTTTTTGAATATTTTGAATTGAATTCGTTTGAGATTGCTAATGCATTTTGATCATTATAAATCCCATCTTTAAAGTATCCTAAAAGTTCTCCTGTGCCATTTTCCATGTCTAAAAGATTTTGAGCATCTTCAATGTCAATTATAAATGTACCTCTATCCATTAGTGGAGAACCAAACTCAACTGTTCCAACCATTTTGTAACTCTGAAATACCATACTACCCTCCATAGTAGAACCAAAAAATGTAATCTTTTCTCCAGGATTAATTTTTAATTTTTTAGCATAATTATCACTCAACAGTATTTCTCCACTTTCAGCGGGTAAGTCACCTTTTCTCAAAGATTTATTTAGTTGAAGCCTTTTTAACTCATCAGATTTACTATTTTGGAGTGCTATTGCTAAACCTATTCCTGGACCTTGAGATTTTGTATTACCTTCTTTGTCGGGAACATCCATAATACCACCAAATTTTATTCTGGGTGTCCAAATAAGATCTGGATAATTTAAGTTTAGTGAATCTATTAATTCTTGAATTTCTAATAATGCAAGGTCATTTGGAAGTTGTTCTTTATTTTCAAAATAAGGCTTGGACATAATTTTAAGGTGTCCAGTATCAAGCTTTGCATTTTGATTAATTACATCTGAAAATACACCATTAAGAAAGCCAGACATTATAACTGTAACCATTACACCCACAGATATTACAGCAAGGGGGATTACACTTTTACTTTTATCCCTTAAAATACCCTTGAAAATAAATTTTATCATTGTTTTTTACCCTTAAGTGCGAGTACTGGATTTAATTTTGCAATTTTTCTTGCAGGAAGATAGCTAACAACTGTGGCGGATATAATTACTGTAAGAATTGTTAGTAAAATTAATTTGAGTCCATAAACTGGATAGATAACATCGGCTATAGTAATACCTAGTTTTTGATCAGCAGGTGGAATAGGAAAACCAGCTTTAGACATATATATAAAAAAAGGTATGCCATAAATACTCCCAAAAATTAAAGCCATTATACTGTATACACTTCCTTCAATTGTGAAAAGACGAACAACTCGGAGACGAGTCATTCCAAGAGCAATGTAAGTGCCAATTTCTTTTTGCCTTCTAAAAATTGATAAAATTTGTGTGTCAAAAATTGCGAGCAATGCGATTGCTAGTAAAAGTCCAAATATTACAGACTGGCTTGCCTTTTTCTGATCAATAAGATCTTTAATGTTTTTTAATAGAGTCGTTTTTGATCTATAAGTCCATGAATCAAATGGACCTTTTCTGAAATCTTGGTCTAAAATAAAATAAGTCGCTTGATTTTCTAAACCCGTCATTTTCGAAAGTTTCTCTATATCAATCCAAATTTTACCATTGTCAATATTAGGAACATTAGAGTCAAATATTTCTTCGATAATGATTGTATTAGCGTCGTAAGTACCGTTTTTATCTCTCCATCTTATTTGTACTCTATCTCCTTTTTTCAACTTCGCAGATTCAGCAAATCTTTTTCCAATTATAACTGGGAACTCATCTTTATTTTGATTTAATTTTTTAGTAGGTAATTTCAGGATTTTTTGATCAGATGGAATTCCTTTTAAAACTACACCAATCAATCTTCCCTGTGGATAAACTGAAGCTTGACGCTCTAAAACTGGTGTCATCCCAATACTCCTTTTTGGTATTTCACCATGACCATCTAAAATAGTATATGAATCTAAAGGGTCGTAATCGTTATGTAATAGGTGTCCTTCTCCGAATTCCCATTCAACACTATCTTTCTGAGCTTGTTGATCCCACCCATCCATTATTGAATTAAGAAAGATTATAATTACAAAGGAAAATGAAAGAACAAAAACATTTAATAAAGTCCTCAGTTTTGCGCCAAATAAGTTCTTAAATGCAAGTTTAAACTCTAATTTCATTATTTCACTTTTTTATCTTTTTCGATTCTGCCATCCCTTAAATGAATGATTCTATCTAAGTAACCCATTACCTTTTCGTCGTGAGTAGAAAAAAGAAAAGTAGTGCCCAAATCTTTATTTAATTTTTTCATTGTTTTTAAAATTTCATGTGCATTCTCTGAGTCAAGATTTGCTGTGGGCTCATCTGCAAGAACAATTTTAGGAGTTTTAACCATAGCCCTTGCTATTGCAACTCTTTGACTTTCTCCTCCAGAAAGTTTGTCTGGCCTTTTATCTGCTTGATCTTCAAGTCCAACCCACTCTAAAGCTTTCATGACAGCTTTTTTTCTTTCAAGCGCAGATTTTTTTTGAAGCAGAAGTGCGAATTCTACATTTTCGAAAACTGTATAAACTGGTAATAAATTAAATACCTGAAAAATAAAACCAATATTAAAATTTCTAAGGCTAGCAGCTTCTTTATGACTCAATGATTTAATTTCTTTTCCTAAAACAGTAGCATCACCGGTTGAAGGTTTGTCAAGCGAACCTATAATATTTAATAGAGTTGTTTTACCTGATCCACTTGGACCAACAATTCCAGTAAATTCAGCTTCTTGTATTAATAAGTCTAATTTTCTGAGAGCCATAAATTCTTTTCCTGCAATGGGATAACTCTTTGAGGTATTTTTTAGTTGTATAATTGGTTTGCTCATTCTAATGATTAAAAACTATTAATAATTGTATCCCAGGCCCAGAAAAACTTTGGAAGATATCATTTTGTTGAATTCCTTCAACGGCTTTCGGGTTATAATACAAGATAATATATCCTGATAAATTATTAAACTGTTGTTGGTAATTTAACATTAAGGTTTGAGTATTGTTATTCCATTGTTGATAGATAAGACCACTTAACGATGATGAAAGGCCTAAAGGGTAATTGAAACTCAACGCACTAAATCCTCTTCTTAACGATTCATTAGTCATACTATCTGTAGAATCTGAAAATAAATATTCTTTAGATACTGTTAAACCATTTCCAATTCTAAAAGTGTAATCTACTCCAAAATTTAACAATAATTGATTAGTTAGTATACCTATATTTTTTGTTCTATGCACATAGGTTAATTCTGTCCACATTCCAAATCCAATATCAATTTTCGAATCAAAGCCTATTCTGTGTTCAGGACTTGAATAATTTTCAAAAAAAGGAATGTTGTTAGCTCCAGCCTTTCTGTAATGATATGATAGTGCAGCTTCACCTTTTGGAATAAAAGTTTGAAATCTTCCACCAAATTCAGGTGAATCATTTAAAGTTGTCAATGCGTCTAAGCCCCTCTGTTTCTCATTTCCATAAAGACCCCACAACCATAAATTAGAATTATTTTTGAAATAATGTCTTATCAGTAAACCATAAACTCCATTGGTCAAACCTAGCGGATCTCTAGGGTCAATTTGATTAAACCATTGAATTGGACGAAGAAGTTGTGCTGAACCAAAATCAATTTTTTGTAATCCTAGTCTTAACTCCCAGTTTTTTTTCAGATATCTTAACCAGATTCTGTAAGGAGAAAGATTAGAATTTGTATCTGAAGAATGGCCTGGTATATACGTTTTTGACAGACTTAAATTAACTGATGTTTCAATGGCAAATGAACTAAGACTATCAATTTTTTTGTTAAATGAAAATTCAGGTAGATATCTTGTTCCTAAAAATTTTGTGCTTTCCTTACCAAATCCAATATTCGTTTGTCCTAAGATCTGTCCATCATACTCAAAATTTGATTGTGCGTTTAAAAAATTTACCCATACGAATAAAATGAAATTAAAGAAAATAGACTTGTTCAAAATGAACTATTATTTATATTTAGTAAACAATATAGAACATTGTATAACAAATGAAAAAAATAACAAAAATTCTTTTAATTACATTAACTGGTGTAATTATAATAGTATCTGCTTTAGGTCTTGGCGGATATCTTTATATAAAATCTTTCCTTTTTGATTTTGATAAAAATAATTATGAAAATATAAAAGTAAAAAGTATTACAAACGATAAGGGTTTAACTTTTAATGATTATAACAATAATTATCTTCTTGATACATACGAGGATAATTCAAAAAGTCTAGAAGAAAGGGTTTCTGATTTACTAAACAAAATGACAAATGAAGAAAAAATTACTATTTTAAAAGGAACTGGGATAGGTTCGATGCTAAGTTTTAATTCAAATGGTGTCCCAGGTGCTGCAGGTGAAATTTTTGGTAACAAAAGGTTAGGTCTTAGTAAACTTTACTTAGCTGACGGTCCAGCAGGCTTGAGAATTTCATCAGAAAGAAAAAATTCTGATAAAAAATTATACAGTACTGCATTTCCCGTGGGCTCTTTATTAGCATCTACTTGGGACAAAAATTTAGCTTTTGAGATTGGTAAAGCAATGGGTAGCGAGGCAAAAAGTTATGGTATTGATATAATTCTTGCTCCTGGAATGAATTTACATAGAAACCCACTTTGTGGAAGGAATTTTGAATATTTTTCAGAGGACCCAGTTTTATCAGGCAATATTGCTGCTGGTATTGTTAACGGAATTCAAAAAAATAATGTGGGTGCTTGCCCTAAACATTTTGTTGTGAATAAT
>CEOK01043167.1_pt1 | contig 12986 bp, 6 predicted proteins | sample 427001 | NCBI WGS metagenome assembly CEOK01 (sample SAMEA2591108, study PRJEB7988) | marine metagenome | isolation source: saline water (ENVO:00002010), including | reverse complement strand
TTTACATAACTTATTATGATTTTTTTTGCTAACACATGTTGCGTAATCTCTATCTATATTAGAAATAATTGTTTGTGGTTTAAATAGATTACCTATTTTTTTTGCATTAAGTATTTTATCTATACTAAAACTTGTCATTTTACCAATACCAACACTTCTTATATATGTAAAGAATATTCTATTGTATATTTGTAATCCCATATTTATTTAAAAAGAATCATGTCTGCACCACATATGGATATGGGTAGAACCGTGTCTTGCCACGTCATCAACAATAAGCGTATTAACATCATAAAAGAAAGCGTAGTAAATGCTGATACAGATGTCATCGTCAATTGTGCCAACTCGGAGGGGTTGGGTGGAGGAGGCGTAGACGGTGCTATTTCAAAGGGCGGTGGCCATGTACTATACGAAGCTCGTAAACATCTATGGGTCAACGAATATGGCGAGCGCATTCCCTGTGGCGATGCGAAAGCCACCATTGGAGGTGATTTGGAAGCTGGCTATTGCATTCATGCGGTCGGTCCAAATTATTCCGTTTGCAAAGACAACCCCGACGGCAAACTATGGAATGCTTATAAAGCTACCATGAGAGAAGCTCAGGCATTGGAAGCGAAAACAATAGCCTTTTCGCTCATTTCGGCAGGTATATACAAGGGTAATAACACATTAGAACATGTGTTGGCAATAGGAATTGATAGTATATTGAATAACTATTACAATGGATTGAATTATGTTCATATGTATTGTTTTTCAGATGCGGAAGTGAAAGCATTGAGTAAAATAATGAAATTATATAATTAAAATTTTATACTATATTTCTGATTTACTATAGGTTCCCAATTTTCTACTCTTTTACTATTCACTGTATCTTTTTTTTGTTTGTTCCACATATCCCGATGAAACACGTTTGAAGATATTAAATCAATAATAAACTTTTGTTCATCAAAACCCATCATTTTATTGAATAAAAATGTTAAATCGTATATGAACGGTAATTTATTGTTAAATAAAAATATTTTTTTTGTGTCGGAATTATCGAGATAACTATACTTTGACGCCAATGTATTTACTACATTCCGTATTTCTGTTTCATCTATTAATTTTTTACCGAAATTATAAAAATCTACATTGGTTTCGCATATTTCATCTACCTTTCTAAATGTCATTGCATTATCACCTGACATGGTACTTAGGAATACGGTAAGCGCCAATATACCATATATATTAAAATTGGCATAAAAACGATTTAAAATATTAATATATTCTGTTGAATCATTGCCATCGGGGTCTTTCCAGAGCGGGGGACTATACAACCCTTTGTCATTGCGCCAGTCAAATACGGTACATATAGATAAATAGGGCCATTTCTTTTTAAAATATTCTTCCCCCTTTTCTTCGAAGGTTTTTCTAGTGTAAAATGTTTGTGGGTGAGATTCAGGGATGGCGGGAACCATATTTTCATATATTTTTTTCTTCTTATTCTTTTGATCCCTTTTACGTTTTCTATATCACATACTTTACAATTACAGGTGTGATTGGGTCTAGGTATAAAACTAGGGTTCATCTTCTTCCATTGGACAACCATCGTCTCGACAATTTTCTTCTGAGTTATATTCATCTCTAATGAATTCTAGACCCTTTTGTAGGATCCGAAATCCATTTTAAAAATCCATAGTTTAGATTATATAAGTTAATATCTTATTATTACTATGTCTATACATTCGCCTCATGTAGATAACTTTATTTTAGCAAAAACGAATCAATTTATAAATGATTTACAAGGTTATCATAACCAATACAATGATATTTGTATAAAAATAAAAGGTTATTTGAAATCTGGTAATGGCGTGAAAATAGTAATATCAAACATTGAAGAGTTGGACCATTGCGATATTGACAAATGGTATGAGTTATCTAAAAAAAATGACGTTATGGCATTGAACCACGTTATTAATATGTCTACAGGTATTGTTGAACTCACTGTAGAGTATAAAAGGCCTAAAAAATCTGTTATAAACTTCCAATGTCTTCTCATGATAATACTATTGATATGTCTGACACAGATTCTGTCCCGGATGAATCCCGAACGATGGGACAGGTTGAACCTAAACATCTTATAATTAAAAAGAAACCAGAATTAGAATCATCGGACCAAACATTTATAGATAAACTTATACAGTATATAACTACTATGGAAGGCGCTAGTAATGATATTAAGATTGCAACCAACCAATCATTTAAGAATAAATATGTAGTTCAATTAACGAATTTGCCTAAAATGAAGTTGAATGATTTTCAAAATATAGAAATGCTTTCTCCCCGGTTAAAAAATATATTGGTGTACATGGTAGATAATAAAATAGAAATAGAAGTGTGGAAAGGTGATGAGAATGACAAAACAAAGAAACGCCGGAGAACCTTCAATGCTATTTATGAATGGAAACTTGAAAATGTTTCGAACGAAGACCGTAAAATGGTAAAAAATATTCTAGATAGTTTTGCCGATATGGAAACCATTGAATGTCAATTTCATGCGGATTTACAATCCGAACCTCCTAATTATTACGTGGTTCGTATCATGCCAATGGATAAAATATCGTATATGCAATTAAAAGATATTCGATACTCTTATAGAGCGTTCATTGAAACGATTGTATTTGATTTCCCCAAAAACATTATTGAATTAAAAATACAGCGAGTTGGCTCATCATTGCGTTATAGAAAGAAAAAAGTGATATATAAAAAATAACTATTTATGTTTCTATATTATAATAAATGAAAAATTATATCTTAGTTTTATTACTCCTATTTGTTAACATTGTCGAATCTGTTATTGTGGCAAATTCATCCAATGAATCGGTATGGGAACTAGTTTCACAATATGCTCTAGGCGTGTGGAAATATGCCAATCTAACCATTACTTCTTTAACAGTGCCACACAATTAAAATTTTAATTTAACATTATCTAATAAACCTATCTGTGTATCCGGATTACCACGTTCTATTCCCTCAGCATCCTTCGCTCCCTTTCGAGGCAATGTTTTATAATCCTTAGAAGACGAACCACAAAAAACACCCAATTCAAGCGGACAAAACCCAAACCATCCATAAACCCCCATGTTTTCGTCTAATTTATCATAAGTTAAACGTCGTTGCATAAACCATTGTATAGCTATTTTATCATTTTCCATATTAGGGGCCGATTCCGACCCATTATTTAAAACATCAAGGTTTTTAATTTGCTTCATTTTAGTGCCTGTTTCTTTAGGTATATATTTAATACCTTTCTTCATATTGGTATAATAATATCCTTTTTTATCACCGTAACTTATTGCATTCAGTGAATAGTTTGTATTCACCGATTGTTGAAGTTCATTGTTTTTGCCGATAATAATTTTATGATTGTATAATGGATTTGGTATTAACGATACATTTTTTAATGCATCTATTCCATTTATCCATTTACCATTGAATATAATAGGATATTTTAATTGTTTATTTCCTGTTGGGAACTTTTTGTTTTTCTGGTGGGTAGTCTTCCCGGGAAACGTAATAAACATGTTTTTTTTTCCTTCCGTTTTAAACCATTTTTTAAAAACACAAATTTCTTTGTTTTGTTTTAGACCATATCTATCCAGTGCAAAAAACCATTTAATAAAACTATCATTGCCATCTTTATCGTTTTGAATATTAAATATGTTTTTAAAATATTTTGAAGCAGAAATTGTATTGGGTACGATGTTTTCTTCTACCCTAGGTAGTGGGTTATATTGTACACCAGTAAACCAATCACTTGACACATCTCTTAAATATAATACAGGGTAACTTAATCCATTGCACATACCATTGCTCCGTATATAATATGTTTCATCATCCACTTCTCTAGAATACTTTATTTTACCACTTATACGTTTTCTAAAGGGCATATTAATATATTTTGTATTACCACTCGAATTATTTTTCTTCAAATATAAAACAGACATTTTGTCATATTTTATTTTGTCTTTAAAATTTTTAATATCTTTGCTTTCATATTCGTTCCCCAATATTTTGGCATTTTTGCTCCACAAACTTTGATTTTCAGAACCCTTTTCTTGTATTTTTACACCGCCGGGCGTCTCCGTTCTTTTCCAATATTTGTTTACAAATTTTCCGGTTTTCTTCGATTTCATCATGGCGGTTTTCTTCGATTTCATCATGGTATCGTATGGAATAAAAACATATACTTTTCTTATATTCATGGGATTGATAAATTGGCCATTTAGGACTTTATCGATAAGTAATATACCAGCATCTTCTTCATTTATTTTTTTTCGTCCTGATACCCCTGATGTCACTTTTCGTAACTCCCGCGCCAATTTCTTGCCTTGGGTCTTTCCTACTTGACCAACACCGTATAAAGTTCCAATCCCAGATAAATAAAATGCCGCATTCGCGGTATTTCTTTTTACTTTAGACGTAAGATTTTTTGTATTTGGATTCCACTTATGGTATTTATATCGTTCTATTGTATTACTCTCATCAAATTTCGCTGTTTCTTTTAATTCATGCTTAATTTCGTTGTTGGGTTTAATATGAAAACGTCGAAATATTTCACGCCATCTGTAATATATTATAGCTCTTTCGTTACGTATATATTCAGCATATTCTTCTTTTATTTTTCTTTGTGCATCTGGTGTATTTTCGTTTAATTTTTTTCTCCAAATACTATCTTCTTCCTTGGTTTTAGTAGGTTTTACGTATTTTGAATAACGTCCGAGACTATTATCACGGTATACTTCTGTCGGAACTATGATTAAATCATAATTTATTTTTGTATATGGGTTGTTCCAATCATGGTATATATTTTTAACTTGAAATACCATGGTATTTTTAATATTGAATTCCATTTCCTCTTCTAGTGTGGGCTGTAAATATTTACCTACCGGCCAACCTGCATTATAATTATCATATAGATATGCCCCTCTTACTTCATTTAAATCTTCGTTATTCCAATTGGTCCACATGTCAAAACGTTTCTTCCACCACGTGAAATCATACCAAACATTATCACCACTCCCCATTTGTATTGCATTGACTTCTTCTTCTTTCTTTTTCTTTTTAAATAACGCTTCTCTCACCGCTTGTTTGAAAATATAAGATTCTTTTTCAATACGTGAACGATTTGTTAAGTCTATAGTTTGTACCTCACAATTTTCAGGGTTAGACGTAACGGGACCATTACCGAATGGAGAATCCTTACCTTTGTAACGAAATAATTTTATAATATGTTTTCTTTCATATTCAACATTTCCGATTTTGAGTTTAATATTAGATGTTAAATCCCTAGTCATTTCTATAAAAACTGGGTCTTTGTGTTCCCTCCTACGTATTAAACAGTGTTTTAATAATATTTTCTCGTTTTTATAAATATCTTTTTTATTTTCGCCCCATGTATCAATGTCTGCACAATTATCAAAAATATCAACTAGCTGCTGATTTATGTTATAAAAATGACTTTTAAATGCCGGGCTGTTTTTTGTCTTTTGGCCTTCTAAATCGGCTTCTGCTACTGCTGGATCCGTCAATAACGCTATATAATAATAACCATCTGTTTTCCAATTTGTGTCGGTATCTTTAATTTTTACTTTTTCCAATACCCCATTATGTTTCAATTTTTCTTGTTTTAGTTTTTCGTCTTTTTCTTTTTCTTGTTCGATCTTCTGTAGTTCTTTTATCGAATCGTTATCGTATTTTATATTATATTGAAATTCTGGCAATGATTTAATTTCAAATTGTTTTACAAATACACTGTTTTTGATGTCAATTGCATCGGACATTTTTTTCGCATTTTCCTTTAATATCGTTTCTAACTCTGCTATTTTATCGGAGCATTTGTTGGACGTATTAGAACTAGTATTTGCTGGTAATAATCTTTTTTTGATATCACCTTTTCTTCCTGAGGGCTTCTTTCCGGTGGTGTCGTCTTTCTTTTTTACAGTGGGGTTCTTTACTACTGGTGTGTCCACTTCTGGTATTTTCCTCCAATATATTTTCCATTCCCGATCAGGAAACATCCGTATGTTATTCTTCCATTTATCGAATTGATCCATGGAATCATGATTAAATGTAAAATCTTTTTTTACATGATAATCAAACGTTGGGTTTTGAATACCTTCAATTAATAATATTTGTATTGGGTTGTTGCGGTTTGACCAAAAATCTTTCCACTTTTCCCAGTTTTCTTTCTTTTTTTTGTCTACGTTTAGTTTTTGTTTGTCTACGTTTAGTTTTTGTTTGTCTACGTTTATCGTTATTGGGTCTCCATCTGATTTTTTAACGAGTTTATGAGTGTTCCACTCGTCTCTCGAAACTATTAATGCCTTATCTTCTGAACATACTTTTACTATTATTTTATATATATCCTCTTCTTTTCGTTGAGTTCGATATATTTCTTTTTTTGTATCTTCAAACTTCTTATTCCATTTATTTTTATCGTTTGTTGTATTAACTCGAGGGTTACCCAACCCATAATTTTTTTTTTTGCCATTCGTCCAATATTTTTTACCAGCGCTACCTTTCTGACTGTCTCCGTCTACTTCATTAAGTTTATAATCTGTTAATTTTTTTGTAGACATTATATTATGGATTAGGGATTTTTATACTTGAAAACTAAAACTACTTATACTACTTTTATCATGGTATGAATGCGTTGTTTTTACATTCAAGTGTTATTTATGTCAGCGGTCGGTGTAAGTTTTCTTTTTGATATATATGTTATCCATACATTGAAACCTGTCGAATATACGGAGGCATACGACTGTGCAAAAGATAAAATTCGGCACGCGTTGAAACATGATATCTATATTGATTTCATGAAAGATGTATTTAATATTAGTAAGACCATGAATATTAAATCTGGATGGAATAAGACATTGCAATGTTTGCACAATTCATCGGTGTATTATCCTTTTATAGCTCCGAAAGATAATACGATGGCGTTTGTGTATCCTAGACTGGATTTCTTTTACCCGGGTCGTATTTACGTGAACAAGGAACATTTCGATGAAATTACCCTGAACGAGCAGGCGAATGTTTTGATTCACGAGTGTACACATTTGGCATTTGACACGTCTGATTATGCATATAGTTATGAAAGTAAATTTGATGGATTGAGAGGGAGAAAGGCGTTTAAAAATGCAGATACACATGTGTCTATAATAAATTCAATAAAAGATAATTGTTATTTTTAAAAATGTAATATTTTCTTCTTTTTCATCTTTACTTTTGATACCAACGGTTGTTCTATGTCATTTGTATCCGATTGTTTTCTTTTGTATTTGGCTCCAGCTGGTTTGTTAATTCTTTCCCGTGCCTTTTCCGCCGCTTTTTCACAGGATTTTAATATATCCCAACCACCTATAACAATACTATTACATACGCATACACCTGCTACCGCTATGACAACATACAAGGTATATTCAAATGGTACATCAAACGAATCCTTTACAGATTGTAATAAACAATTTGTCCCTGTTAACCCGTTTATACAGTCACATTTGTATGTATTTACCGTTGCGTTAACACAGGATACTTCACTAGTGGTTTCATTCAATGTACATTCTTCTTGTTCTAATACTCGTATACATTTTGAACCACTGCCCACACATGGATTAGGTATACATGGATTAGTAGGGTCATTTGTAGATAATAATTCGTATTGAGTTTCTGCTTCCGTATCCGAAGCTGTTTGTATTTGGTTAAACCGCGTTCTTATTGTCATTTGAACATATACACAATTTGAAAAGGTTTTACTTAATCCACAAGACCATGGTTTTAATATGTTACCATCTTCATCGATTTCTAATTCCAATGTACATTCATCGCCTAAGGTAGCATCGCATATATAATTATTTACACATCCCGACGTTCTATTGGCATTAACAGAAAATGGGTTACATGAATCAGTAGTACATGATACATCGTCATTACATTCGTCATTTTTATTCTCATAAAAACATCCTTGATTATTATGTACATCGGGCCCGCCACTTGCCCCGCGACATGTCCCATATGAACATGATGCAAACCCTATTAACGCATTACAAAAAACATCGGAGGGTGTATACACACAATTATTAACTGGGTCACATTTATTTACGGTGCATCCAATTTCAATGTCAGTGACATCGAATTTATCTACACAAAATGAATCCTGAGGTGTGTGTGTACATATAAAATTGTTATCATTGTCTGCTTCGCAAATGTCTTCAGTACAATCAACATTATCAACGCACTTCGTATTATCCGCTGACCATGTACATCCACCCTCGTCGATTATACATTCGCCAACGCCACAACCACTGTCACCCCTAGGCGCGCATACTACATCGGTCTCCAAACATCCGTCTGCGGCATTATTGTTTTTTGGGTTACATACAGCATTCTTGCATGGGTTAGAAGACGCTGAACATAAATCATCATTTATTAGGCCATAACATCCCGAATCTTCATCTTTCCAACAAGAGCTGTCATCATTACCACTAGTAGCCGTAATGCATTCTTGTTGTGTTGACCACGCTTCCGGTAGACAAGATATATCACTGATGCATGTGGGGAAAGCGCTATTTGAACAGATACTATTGGATTTTTCGTGTACACAACCTTTATCATTTGCGTTCGTATTGTATGGACGACATTTATCCGTCGTTGTACAGGTATGTCCATCATCACATACGGAATCATCATATTCGTGGAAACATCCGGGTCTGTTAATATCTTCCACGCCTTTTCGACAGTTAGCTTCGTCGTTTTCATCCGGACATGGGTCCTCGTCTATAGCTAAACAAATGTCAGTGGTACAATCAAACTCATCTTGACAGTTATTAAATTCACTCAATGAGTTTGTACAATGTTTTGGAACACATCCAGAAAATTCCATAATACCATTTACACAAGTAGCAGTAGGGGCCGAATTTACATCCTCTCTGGTATAATCAACGTCACATTCTACAACACATGTTTCTTCTGTATCTTTATTTATCATACCACTGGAATAATGTGTACATTCATTTATATTATATCCTTCGGTAACGTCTACTCTACATAATTTTAAACATTTATTATCCTGTAAATCAAATGTTTTCGCACCGTCATTATCCGGTGCGGCACAAGTAAGTTCGAAATATTCGGTTGTTCCAGTAATCGGATTCACATGATTTTCTTTACAACCCAGTTTACAATTATCGACAGTCAGTGGTGAATTCCAATATAATGTACCTGCAACATTATATGTATCACTATTGCATTTATCCGTTTTGTAATTATCTGGGTTCGTTAGACTCAGTGTACAAATGGGTTTACAATCATGGCTTGATTTCATTGACGTCCCCGGTGTAATACATACAGAACCCAGTGTTATTCTTCCATCGGGGTTTGATGTTGTACATTTAGATTTTCCTTCTGGGTATATAGAAGTAGAAACATCTGGTGTACAAGCATCGTAACCGGGTTGACATGATATAATACATTCGTCTGGTATAACCAATTCATTGTCGGTATAATCACAATTGGTTAAGTCGTATATAGTTGTTTTTGTATTCAATTCTTCCATATAGCATGCTTTTGTACATCCTGAGAAAGTAAACACTTCATTATCGGTCGCTGTACATGATACTACAGGTGTTCCTTTATAACCTTCTTCACATTGTATATTATTGAGATTGTGTACCGTTGTTTTTTTAATAATATTATCCTGTATGTCTGTAATGGTTTCTTCGATAGCTACATTAGATATATCATATCCGGGTACGGCATCTGGTAATATACACATAGGTGTACATGGAATGGCCGTGTCTCCTTCACTCCCCGCCAAATCTAGTTGCCATAGTTCACCTGCTGCTGGACATATGGTATAAGGCAACCCACTGTAATTTTCCTGACAAACCAATGTACAATCTTCTTCCGTACACGATGATATGTCATAATACAATTGTGAAAATGCTCCAGTTACTAAGCATTTTGGATTACAACCTTGAAGAACAAAAGTACCTGATTGACAAGAGGCTGTTGGTGAGTTACCATAATGATTTTCCGAGCAGGAAATTTGGCAGTTATGTTCAGATATAGCATGGCCGCTGGTATCGCATTGTTCGGTATTATATTTTGTCGTATCGGTTGGTAGATTACATGGAGGTGAACAGCCAGAGAAAATAAAAGTACCGTCTTCTTCTTTGCATTCGATGTTAATTTCCCCACTACCATCATCCGATTGTTCTTGACATTCGTTTATGGTACATTCTGAAATTTTTAATTTTGAAGTTGATGAAACAAAGTCACATACTCCCGCCAATTTATATCCGGACGTTTCCGATGGTTTCTTACAGCTATTTTCATATTTTAATTTCCCTATTGGGCCGTCTGTGGTACTTCCAAATGTTACACTCGGGTTATTGGTGAGTTTGTCATATACCACACTAGAATCATGTACATGTAAAAATTCAATCATGACATGTGAAGCATGATCATTTATGTCATGTATGTTCTGTTCCCATGTATATTTATATCCACCTGAAGTTAAGAATTCTGTGGTTTTATATTGCATGGGTGTTAATGTGTCCCCCGAACTTGAAAAATATATCAATATCGCTGAATTTTCCGTATTGATTTCACGGTTGGATGTTAATTCAAATTTAACTATACTTTTGGAATTTATGATATCGTTACTATTCGTATTACTAAATGCGTATCCTGATAATTGTGGTATGTTACTATTTTTATAGTATTCGATACCTTTAGCTTCTGTGGTTTCTATACATACATCTGTATTCGCTGTACAGGAACAAGAATCTGTTTTTTTAACAAAATCAACGCATATTGGTTTTATTTCAATACATTCATCTTCAATAGTATAATTTGCTAATTTGTATGGGCATCTGTCTTTATTACCCCATATTGTTCCATAAAACCCCGGGAAATACAGAGGTTTATTTTTATTCATAATATAAGCATAGAATGGTTTATTTGGATCATTTATTTGATTGTTGAATAAATTTTTTATATAACCAATGTTTAAATCATTGACTTCTTGTTCAGTAAACGCGTAACCATTAGCTTTATCTAAGTGACAACTGGCTGTTTTAGCATATTCGTAATTTGTTTCTATTTTTTCATCTAAACCAGAACCTTTTTCATAGCATGATGTCAATTCTTGACCATTGATGCTACAATTTGCTAGTATTGGTATACCATCATACATATAACCAAATAGGGCACAATTGGGCAATGTCAAACAGTTGGGGTAAGCACTATAATGATAGACACAATTTTCAGCTGGGTATCCCATGCATTTGTCTAGTGCTGCTCCTTCTAAAAAGAATTCTATTTCACTGTCTTTGTTTACCGTATTATATAAATATACACCCGTTATAACAGAAATACCTATAGCCGAATTAGGAGGTATATTCCACATGGTATTACCTTTTTCAACGTGGTGTGGTAGATGAAAGGTAGTACATAGTGGACATGAATTTTCATTCCGTACAAAATCTTTATCGGTATAACCCATTAGTGAAAAATCAACTTTTCCATCATCCCAACCACCTATTGTATCTGTATCGTATGGTTCAATTGGATGTATAGCCATCCCGTTTGTTTTTATGATAGCAGTAGATTGCAAAGAATCAATTATATTTTCATTTGTTTTGAATTCAAGGTACGAATATGTATTTGAACATGTTGAACAAGTTCTTTCTAAACATTGAGGTATACATTTCGTCGTTGTACATAATGGTATTTTATCATCCGAACATTTATCTTTATAATTGGCTATACTAGTTTCACCTTCACATTTTGGATCTTCGTCATCTTCTTTACATGATAATTGTTCTTTATCACATAAAACTAAATCAGATGGTTTACATAGTATACATTTTTGTAGGCATCCATCTCCACATATTCCTTTAAAATCTGGTTTTCCAACATCGCATGGGTTATTTGTATTTGTACCGTCATAATTCATTTCACATGATGGAAATTCATAATTATCAATGGAAAACGAAATGGAATTTGTATCTGTTGTACTACATAACTCACATCTAGCTTTACATCCATCGGAACATACACCGCCAATAGGTGCTTGTTGGTCTGAACATGGATATTTAAAATGCGACCCATCTGGGTTTTGTCCACATTTGGGCAATGGTTCCGATACACATGGGCAATTCACTGGTATTGTTTCAACGGTCATAGTGAAATCAACTGGTTCTCCAGCGTAGTGAGTTATTACGTATGGATAATCATCCGTCATAACATACGCATAACCTGTTATATCTTCCCCACGTGCATCTACATATCCTTTACTCGTAAAATCAAAGCCATTCGCTTCATCTAAATCGCAACTATTTTTATCTTTTACATATTCATAATCGGTTGAATCGTCATCTATTTCTTTTTCTGGGTGTACTATTATTTTACCTATCATAGTACCATGTGCTGGGATCGTACATGTATAATAATAAATACCTTCTTCCGTAGGTTTCCATACTATAGTCGTATCATCCTCAGCATCATTGAGACTATTATAAGCATCCGGTACGATAACACTACGTATTAATGGTTGGTCCTGTTGTGATACTATAGTAACGTCGTCTTTTTTGACAATACGTAATGGATGACCAGAACCACTTCGTTCAAATGTATACTCTTTATTTGTGAAGAGTGTTATAACAGGATTATCACCGGTCATGTCTTCTATGGTAAATTTTAAACCATTGGTACCGAATTTAAACGTTTGTTTCCCATGGTTTATTTGTTTCAAATGATAACATGATGTAAGGTATACATCGTTTTTTGAACATTGTGAATAAACGGGGAACCCGTCTCTCATCCATCCAATTAATCTACATGGTTTCCATTCTTCACAATAAGCACAATTATTATTTTTCGTGATTGCATGGTAATGATAATGATTACATGGGTCCGCATGTCCGTTACAAGTATCTAAT
>CEOK01014408.1_pt1 | contig 13011 bp, 11 predicted proteins | sample 427001 | NCBI WGS metagenome assembly CEOK01 (sample SAMEA2591108, study PRJEB7988) | marine metagenome | isolation source: saline water (ENVO:00002010), including | reverse complement strand
TCTGTCAGCTCCAACAACTTTCATACTTTCATCAAAAACGTATTCTGCCATTGTTCCTAGTGGAACAGCTACCTTTTTACCCTCTAATTCTGTTGCGTTTGCTTTTGTAATTCCAGAAGCATTAGAAGTTACACAAGTTGTTCCTCCCATTCCGTATTCCATAGCAATATCAACTAATTTGATTGGTGCTTTTGATTTTACAGCATTTATAAATGGAACAAGACCTTGTGAATAAGATATATCTATATCACCTGCTAGCATAGCATCAGTCATAGCTCCACCATTCGTGAAGTTTGTCCATTTTACTGGAACACCTAAAGCTTTAGCAAAATTTTTCTTCTGCATATCCTCTAGATTTGGGCTAGGCCATTCTAAAAAGTAAGCAACTCTAACTTCATTAGCAGCTGAATTTGCAACTGAAATTGTTAAATTAAGAGCAGCGATACTCGCTAGAATAAAACTAATTATTTTCTTCATTTATTCCCCTTATTATTAATTAATATAAATTCTATTTAATTGGAATTTTGTGCCGATGTAAATGATCTAATTAATTATTTTGGGTTACAACTTGAAATTGTATTACATAAATTGTATAATATTTAAAGCAATAATCTTGTAGTTAATTTTTTTTTTTTAGTCTAAGAAATAGTGAAACTATAATATTTATAAAATTATGAGTTCAGAAAATAAATTTAAAATGCCTAATTCTTTGAATGAGCACTGGATGCCGTTCTCTTCAAATAAGGATTTCAAAGCAAATCCTAGATTAATTGTTGAAGCAAAAGGTGTTTATTTAAAAAACCATCAAGGTCAAACGCAAATTGATGCAAGCTCAGGATTATTTTGTAACCCACTAGGCCACGGGAGAGAGGAAATAATTGAAGCAATAACGAAACAATTAAGAACGGTTGATTATGCACAACCATTTCAACAAGGATTTGGTGGATCGTTTGAATTAGCAACAAGAATTTCAAAACATACTCCGGGTAATTTGAATAGAATTTTTTACACTATTTGTGGATCAACTGCTGTTGAAACAGCGATAAAAATTTCAGTTGCTTATCATAAAGCAAGAGGAGAAGGACAAAGATTTAGATTTGTTGGAAGAGAAAGAGCATACCATGGTATGAATATTGGAGCAACATCAGTTGGTGGAATGATAAATAATGTTAAAACATTTGCTAGCGTTTTAATGCCAGGCGTAGTTCATATGAGACATACTCATTTGCCAGAACATAAATTTGTTTCTGGCCAACCTGAAACAGGAGCAGAGATAGCAGATGATTTAGAAAGAATTTGCAAAAACTTTGGATCTGAAAATATTGCTGCATGTATAGTGGAGCCAATTGCAGGTTCAACTGGAACTCTTGTTCCACCGAAAGGATATTTACAAAGATTAAGAGAGATATGTGACAAACATGGTATTCTTTTAATTTTTGATGAGGTTATTACAGGGTGGGGAAGAACAGGATCTCCTTTTGCGTCTCAAGAATATGGAGTAACTCCAGATATGATTACAATGGCAAAAGCAACAACAAATGGAATAAGTCCACTTGGCGCAGTTGCTTGTAAAGATGAAATTTATGATGCTGTCATGGATGCGTCTCCACATGGAGCAGTAGAATTGTTTCATGGCTATACTTACTCAGGAATTCCAATTTCTGTTGCTGCTGGATTAGCAGTTCAGGATATATTTGAAAAAGATGACATTTTTAATAGAGCAAAAAATTTAGCTCCATACTTTCAAGAAGGTTTAATGTCCCTAAAAGATATCGATGTTATAGATAATATAAGAGGATATGGAATGATGGGTGGAATAGATATCAAAATGGACAAAAAACCTGGAGCAGCTGGATTTACTTGTTTTAAACATTGCTATGAAGCTGGAGTAAATTTTAAAGCTACGGGTGATTGTTTAATAATTGCGCCAATGTTTATATGTGAAAAAAAACATATAGACGAAATAATAGAAAAACTAAGAACAGGTATAAATAATTACGCAAAAAGTAAAAAAAATTAATTTTCAAATATGAAAATTGGCGTTCCAAAAGAAATAAAACCACAAGAACACAGGATCGGCTTAACACCAGATAGCGTTAAAATTTTAACTTCAAACGGCAATCAAGTTTTTTTTGAAAAAGATGGAGGTTTTGAAGCGGGATTTGATGACGATCAATATAAAAAAGCAGGTGCAAAGATTGTTAATAGAGCAGAGGATATTTTTAATGACTCTGAAATAATAGTTAAAGTAAAAGAACCTTTATCAGAAGAAGTCAAAATGATTAGAGAAAATCAAATTGTTTTTACCTATCTTCATTTAGCTGCAGCTAAGGAGCTTACACAAGGTTTAATAAATTCTAAAAGTATCTGTATAGCTTATGAAACTGTTACAGATAATAATGGCAGATTACCATTGCTGGCTCCAATGAGCGCAGTAGCTGGAAGAATGTCTGTACAAGCTGGAGCACACTGTTTAGAAAAGAATCAAAAGGGGAGAGGTCTGTTATTGGGAGGAGCACCAGGTGTTAATCCAGGTAACGTTGTTATATTAGGCGGCGGTGTCGTTGGAGAGAATGCGGCAATTATAGCCACAGGTTTGCAAGCAAAAGTGCATGTTGTTGATAAATCAGAAGAAAGATTAAAACAATTAAAAGACATGTTTGGTGATAAGATTATTCCTCAACATAGTGATAAAGTTGATTTAGAAAGACTAATATCTGAATGTGACTTACTAGTTGGTGGTGTTTTAATTCCTGGAGCAGAAGCTCCAAAATTGGTAACAAAAAATATGTTAAAAAAAATGAAAAGAGGTTCAGTAATAGTTGATGTAGCGATTGATCAAGGTGGATGTGTTGAAACTAGTAAACCTACAACTCACGCAGATCCAACTTATATTGTAGATGATATAGTGCATTATTGTGTAGCAAATATGCCGGGTGGAGTGCCAAGAACTTCAACATTAGCGCTTAACAAGGCAACATTACCTTTTTTATCAAAGCTAGCAAAAGATGGATATAAAAAAACTCTTAAAAATGATCCAAACTTTCTTGCAGGATTAAATGTTCACAAAGGTTCTGTTACTTATAAGGCAGTTGCAGATATTTTTGGACATAACTTTGTTTCTCCAAAGGAGGTGGTTATTTAATGTATAGACCATTACCAGATGGATTAACAATTAAACATTCTCCAATTGAAGGACTCGGTTTATTTACTAACGTCGATATTAAAAAAAATACATTTATTGGAGTAACCCATATAAGAGATGAACAATTTGAGAATAAATATATAAGAACACCTTTAGGAGGATTTTATAATCATTCTGATGATCCATCTGTTGTAAGAATGGTAACCGACTCTTTACCAAAACTTAAATTTGGAGATATATTAGATGTAGACGCTACTACAAAAAAATTCCCTGGAAAAGACAATGATGGTGAGAATGTATTTTTCAATTTACAAGAAAAACCAGACGCAAAATATTTTTTTATGGTTGCAGCTAAAGATATTAAATCTGGTAACGAACTAACTGCCAATTATAACCTTTACACTTATCCTAAAACTGGCGTAGGTCTTCAAATGCTTTAGGATATGAAGCCGTTACCAAGTGGAGCCAAAGTAGTTGTAATCGGTGGAGGGGTAATAGGCTGTTCTTGCGCTTATCATATTGCAAAACTTGGATGGAAAGATGTTATTTTATTGGAGAGAGATAAACTAACCTCAGGTACAACTTGGCATGCAGCAGGATTAGTCAGTCAAATAGGTCCCTCTGCAGCAATTACAAAATTACGAAAATATACCTTAGATTTATATAAAGAATTAGAAAAAAAAGTAGACCATTCTGCAGGCCTTAGACTAAATGGTGCATTGTCTATTGCTCAAAATGAAGGAAGGTGGCAGGAATTAAAAAGACAAGCTACAACTGCTCAACTTTATAACTTTGATGTTCAAATACTAAATAAAAATCAAATCAAAGAAAATATTCCTTTAATAAATAATGAAGATTTACTCGGAGGAATATTGATGCCGGGAGATGGGTCTGCTGACCCATCTGGTGTAACACAGATGTTAGCGAAAGCCGCAAAAACTGAAGGAGCAAAAATATTTGAAAATTCTCCAGTGAAAGAGATATTAACTCAGAACGGACATATATCAGGTGTAATGGTAAATAATCAAAAAATTGAATGTGAATATATAGTTTTAGCAACCGGTATGTGGTCTAGACAAATTGGAGCAAAAAATGGAGTAAGTATTCCTCTTTATCCTGCTGAACATTTTTATGTTATTACAGAATCTATAAATGAAATACCGAAAAACCTACCTGTAATAAGGGACTTTGATTACAGAACTTATTTCAAAGAAGATGCTGGAAAAATGTTAATAGGTATTTTTGAAGGAAAGTCAATTCCTGCATTTAACGAAATTAACAATGTACCAGAGGATTTTTCTTTTGGAGAGTTTGCTGAAAATTTTGAACATTTTGAACCTTATTTAAAAAACTCTATGAAAAGGTTTCCAGTATTAGAGAAGGCGGGTATTAGGAAATTTTTTTCAGGACCTGAGTCCTTTACTCCCGACACAAATGCTTTATTAGGTGAAGTGCCAGAAATTAAAAATTTTTTCGTTTGTTGCGGTTTAAATAGTATAGGAATTGGTATAGGAGGAGGAGTAGGCAAGGTAACTGCTGAATGGCTGATGAACGGCTATATAAACGAAGATCTATTTATCTATGATATAAAAAGATTTCAAAAATTTCATTCAAAATTAAGTTTTATAAAAGAAAGAGTAACAGAAACGCTTGGCGATCTGTATGGAATGCACTGGCCTTACAAACAACATAAGACATCAAGAAACCAGAAATTACTTCCATATCATGAGGATTTAAAAAAAGCAGGGGCATGTTTTGGAGTATCAGCAGGATACGAGAGACCAATGTGGTTTGATTTAAACAAAGAAAATCCTAGTTTTAATTATAGTTACAATTATCAAAATTGGTACCCATCTGTAGAATTCGAGACAAAAAATACAAGAAAAAATATTGGATTGTACGACCTTACAGCTTTTTCAAAATATGATTTAAAAGGAGAGAATGCTCACATAGATCTGCAAAAAATTTGTACAGCAAATATTAAAAATGAAATAGGTAAAATTACCTATACTCAAATGTTAAACGAGGATGGTGGAATTGAGGCAGATTTAACAGTTGCTTGTTTAGACCAAAATCATTTTAGAATTATTACTTCTGCTGCAAATAGAGAGCGCGATAAATTTCATATCTCAAAATATTTATCTTCGGAAGTTGAGCTTGAAGATATAACTGAGAAAGTTGCTTGTTTTGGAATATTTGGACCAAATAGTAGGGGATTAATGAAAAAATTATCCAATGAAGGATTTTCTGATGAAAATTTTAAATTTGGAACAGGAAAAAAAATTAAAATTAAAGACAAAAATATATGGGCTCAAAGGTTATCTTATGTAGGAGAGCTTGGGTGGGAGTTATATATTGATATTAATCATTCAAAAGAAATTTATAATTTTATAATTCAAAAAGGAAAAGAATTTAAAATCTCAAATTGTGGCATGTTATCAATGGATACAATGAGAATGGAGAGTGGGTTTTTACATTGGGGACACGATATATCCCCAGAGGAAAATCAATACGAGGCAGGTCTAGATTTTACAATAAGTTATAAAAAGAAAATTGATTTTATTGGCAAAAAAGCATTGTTGAAAATAAAGGAAAAAAAACAAAAGAAAAAGTTGATAACTTTATCCTTAGAAAAAAGTGAACCTGGGAAACCTCTTTTACTTCATGATGAACCTATATATCTAGATGAGAAGATTATAGGCAGAACAACATCTGGAAATTATTCTTTCAACTATAATAAGAATTTATCATTTGGATATGTAAATACAGATAATACATTAAAAGAATTATGTAATAAAAATTTATTTATAGAAGTTGAAAAAAAAAAATACAAAGCCAAAATTGAAATTAATCCACTAAATAAAAGTTAAGATAAATTAGAAGATACAATTGAATTATAAATCTTTGTTGAAAACTCAGATATTAATATTTTATTTTTATCAAATGTATCATAAACATTTTTTTTTAAATATTTACTAGGATGATATAATTTTTTTTTATCTAAATATAATGCATTCATTTTTATAAGTTTTTTTAACTTTCTGACAACAGTTGCTCTTGGAATTCCAGTTATTTCGGAAATTGACATAGCATTAATCCCAGAATTGGAACTATTTTTTAAAACATCATCAATATATTTTTTGTTACTTTCCGAATTTTTTTTTATATGTAAATCTTTACTAATCCAACACTGGCCAAATATTACCCAGGACTCTAAGTCACCAAAAACTTTCTTCCAATTTAATAAAATTGGTATTTGCATATTTAAAAACAAATTCCACGAATAAGTATAATTAGTAAAAAAATATTTTTCTAAAGTTTTTTGGTCAATTTTTTTTTCTATTAGGTTCTCTTTTTCAATTATATTAAAAAAATCACTTAAAAACTTCGAAACATATTTTATACTTTTTTCTGGCCTATGATATGAAAATTGATTTCGATCAATAATATTTATAACTGTAAGTTTTTTTCTTTCTCTTTTAATAATATTTTCTTTAACAAGTTCTAAAATTTTCCTTCTAGCTGTTTCCTTTGAGATATCTAAACTTTTTGAAATTTCTATAATGTTAAAGTTTGCAATTTCAAACTGCTTACCTTTAAAATAAGTAGCGTAATCATATTTGATTAAATTTTCACTAAAAAAACTAATCGTTTTTTTTACCAAATATAAAAATATTAAGTATTTCTCATAATCTTGAAAAGGTTTATAGGCACTAGAAATCCATTGGTTTTGAAATTGAAACCAACTCTTTGAAAGTTGATCAAATCTAGTATCAATATAATTATGAACCTTATCTTCCCTTACAAGCTTATGAAATTTGAAACCTTTAGCCATTGGCATATTTGTTATTTATTTAAATCTATAACCCATAATGGACAATGTAAACTAAAACCCATTTTGAACATCATTTTATTTGTTCAGTTGAATATTACATGATTAAATATGTGTATGAGTGGGGAAAACTTAGCGACAAATTTAGAAATAGAACATAAAGAAAATAATTTAAATTCAGGTATTTCCAATAGAGTAAATATAAACAACCTTATGACCAAGGTTAGAGAACAAGAAAAAAAAGAAAGAAAAGAAAATATAATATTTTTATCTCTAATTGGGTCTGTTGTTTTAGTAACTGGAATAATAGCATCTTTAGGATAATAGAGAGAAATTATTACATTAAATTTTTTTAAAAATTCTAATTAGGTAGAAAACTATCTTAATGTTGTAAGAGCAGCAACATGTTTAGGACTAGTCTCACAACATCCACCTAAAATGGTAGCACCGTTATCAATAAACTTTTTTCCTAATTGTTTATATAAATCTTCTGATACTTCTCTTTTACCCATTATAGTGTTTAAGTTAACAGCATCCTCATCAAATTTCGCAGTATTAATTTTTCGCATTGGAGAAGGTTCTTTGTTACCCCAAAGATTTACTTTGTATCCAAAGGGTAAATTTTGAATTTTTAATTCATTTATAGAGTTTTGAGCAATCTCAATGGATACACACGATGCAACTATACCTATCCAATTAGAGCTTTTATATTTTTTAACTACCTCACTGATTGTTTCATCAGATGGAAGCTTTCCGTTTTTAAGCAAATGAATACCTACTAAAATAGGTTTATTTAACTTATCAATTATTTCAGATGCTATAGCGATCTCTCTTCCACTGGAAATTACATCTAAATAAAAAAAATCAACAAAATCCTTTATACAATTTATTTGATCTTTAAAATTTTGATGAATGATCTCCTTTGCCCTTGTATCTTCTTTATACGAGTCAAATTGTGCAGGTATACTCCCTGCTATTAAAATCTCTTTTTTTGATTTTTCTTTTGCCTTAAGTGCAAGTTCACAAGATTTTTTATTAGCAAATTCAAAAAAATTATTTACTCTATTTTGCACCATCCTAATTCTTCTACTTGAAAAATTAGTAGTTGTTATTACCTCTGCGCCCGATTCGATATAGTCTAAATGTATATCGACTATTAAGTCATGATATTTTTTATCTAAAACAGCACTCGTTGACCAAAGAGTTCCTTTTGAAATAAGTCCTCGAGAATGTAATTCTTGACCCATTCCACCATCTAAAATCCTAAGTTTATTAAAAAAATTTTTTTCCACAAAATTTATTTATTGTCTCTAGTTGCAATATACACACCTATAGAAGTTAATAAAAAACCTAAAATATCATAAAAAGTAAGAACTTCATTTAAAAAAATCCATGCAATCAATGCTGAAACCGCTGGTATTAAATAAAATAAAGAAACAGTTTTACTTGCTGAGTTATGCTCTATTAAAAACATTAGAATAGTGAATGCTCCAAAAGATACTAAAATAACCTGATGGCTCATGGCTAATACAAATGCGGTACTTAATTCAATATAGGGATCTACAAAAAATAAAATTATAATCAGATGGAATACAAGCCCACCCAAGGCTTGATACATATTACTTACTGGTAAAGATAAATTATTACTTAATTTCTTTTGCCATAATGTTGCAATTGTTATTGCTATCAAGGATATAAAAACAGCAATTACTCCCTCTGTCGGTAACTTATCACCAATATCTAAACCTAAAACTATTGCTGCTCCAGAAAATCCTAATATTGATCCGAACCATTGTGTAATAGAAACTTTCTCTTTTAATATTGGACCTGCAAACACATTAATTAATAATGGATTAAGAGTTACTATCAGAGCAGCTATTCCAGTGGGTAAGCCCTTCGATATTGAGAAAAATACACCACCAAGATAAAATCCGTGGAACAAAATACCGCTTAAAATTGACATAAGGACATTCTTAGATTTATCTAATATTTGATAGTTCTTAATTAAAGAAAATAAAAAAAAACCAAATGTAACTAATAGAAATCTAAGTGACAGTGCTGAAAAAGGTTCACTAAAATCTATTATTGGTTTTGTTGTTATAAAAGCCGAAGACCATAAGATTATAAAAAAGAAGGGGAATAACTTAATCATTTAAAATGAAAATCATTTTTCTATTCGTGTCCATTTAGTCTCTTAAAACTGTTAAATGACCCATTTTTCTCTTAAATTTGATTTCTTTTTTCATATAATCAAAGAAAAATTCATTAGAATTATATTTTTTATTTCTATACTCAATTATCTCATCTCCAAGAATATTTATCATATATGCATTTGATTGTTTTTTAAGCTTAATCTTTTCAAGCTCACAAACAGCTCTTATATGATTTTCAAACTGACTTATATTAAAAGCATTTATAGTAAGATGTCCGGAATTATGTACTCTTGGTGCAATTTCGTTCACATACAACTCATTATTTTTATCAACAAAATATTCAACACACATAGTTCCAATATAATCTAATTCATTAGCTATTTTTTTTGCCCATTCTTTTGATTTATTTTTTAATTCATCTCCTATATCTGCAGGTATCTTCGATTTCTTTAAAATTTGTTTTTGATGAATATTCTCAATTGGCTCATATATTTGAAATTCTTCATTATTATATCTAGTTATAATTACTGAAATTTCTTTTTTTAAATCTATAAATTTTTCTAGAACATATTCTATACTATAGTCTATTTTCAAATTATTAAGCTCATCTATAGAGTTTAATTTATATTGACCTTTTCCATCATAACCCAAAGTCGTTGTCTTTAATAAACTAGGTAATAATACTTTATTTTCAATTACATCTTGTTCTTTATTAATAAGTACATAATCTGTTGTTTTAATTCCTAGTTTATTAACAAAATTTTTTTCATAAAATCGATTTTGTAGTATCTTATTTATAGAGGGCTTAGGGTAAACGTTCTTGATTTTATTAATATATTCTAAAGTATCGTATGGTATATTTTCAAATTCAAATGTAACTAAGTCAACTATATTTATAAATTTATCGATAGTTTTAATATCTTTATAATCTCCAAAAATAAAATGGTTAGCAAATTTTTTTGCTGGAGCATCTTCTTCATCACAATATATAACTGTTTCTATACTAATTTCTTTTGCTGCCTGTGCTAGCATACTTCCTAATTGACCACCTCCTAAGATACCAAGAATAGGTTTTGACATTAGAGTTATTTCGGTTTTCTATTTACTGATTTTGTTTGCTTACTACGCCAGCTATTTAAATTTTTTTTAACACTTTTATTACTAATTGAAATAATGGCTGCAGCTGCTAGAGCAGCATTGACCGCACCATCCTCACCTATAGCAAACGTTCCAACAGGTATACCTTTTGGCATTTGTACAATTGAGAGAAGACTATCTAATCCTTTGAGTTTTTTACTTTCAATAGGAACTCCTAAAACTGGTAAGGATGTGATTGCAGAAATCATTCCTGGCAAGTGTGCCGAACCACCTGCACCAGCAATAATTACAGCTATATTATTTTTCTCTGCATTTTTTGCATACTCATACATTCTGTAGGGCGTTCTATGAGCAGAAATAATTTTAGTCTCATATTTAATTTTTAATTTTTTTAGTATCTTTTGGCATATTTTCATAACTTTAAAGTCAGACTGACTTCCCATTACAATAGATACTTTATGTGAATTTTTTTTAGACATTAGGTGTTTTATTTTTTATCACCTAAACAGTTATTTCAAATAAATTCTCAAAATTCAATAAAAATATAGAATTTATGGTTCTTATTGATATTCTATAATCTAATAAATCTATATGAATTTTAAAATCGATAATTTGCAATACTGTAATTGGTCTAGAGAAATATTTGAGATTAATAGGGAGGCAAAACTTGATGCTGTCCATGCAACTATCGTCTATCACGAGGATTTTGATGAACTAAAAATTGTATTAAAAAAATGGGATCAGCACTTTAAAGAAAATTCTGATTTAATATTTCTTGGCAATGATTTTAAAGATATAGAAAAGGCTAAGAAAGATAATAAAACTGCAATATTTTTTGGCTTTCAAAATTGTTCACCTATTGAAGATGATATTGATTTGATAAACGAGGTTCATTCTCTTGGGTGTAGATTTATGCAGCTAACGTATAATAACCAATCTTTACTAGCTTCCGGCTGTTATGAGAAAATTGATAGTGGAGTAACAAACTTTGGAAGAGAAGCAATTAAAGAAATGAATAAAATCGGTATTGTAATTGACATGTCACATTCTGGAGAAAAAAGCACTTTAGATGCAATTGATATTAGTGAAAAACCAATTGCAATAACTCATGCAAATCCATCTTTTTGGTATAAAGCTTTAAGAAATAAATCCACAGATTTATTAAAAAAATTATCAGAAAGTAACGGTATGCTTGGATTATCTCTTTACGCACATCACTTGAAAGATGGAACAAATTGTAAGTTGGAAAGTTTTACAGAAATGGTAGCAAGAACTGCTGAAATAATGGGTGTTAAAAATTTAGGTATCGGATCTGATTTATGTCTTAATCAACCAAATAGTGTAGTTGAATGGATGAGAAATGGAACTTGGGCGAGAAAAAAAAATTACGGAGAGGGAACAAAGTCGAAGCCTGAATTTCCTAAACAGCCCGACTGGTTTTTAGATGCAAGAGGTTTTAAAAATTTAAATGAAGGATTAAAAAAAGTAGGATTTAGTGAAAATGAGGTAAATGGAATTCTTGGAAACAATTGGTATAACTTCTATAAGGAAATAAATTGATGGAAGTAAACTTAAGAGATCCAAATGAAATAATGAAACTTAAGAGATTAGGTTCTTTTCATCAATCAAAACTTTCGTTTTCAAGGAGCTTCTTAAACGAGTTTAAAGACTGGACATATAAAAGAGATATGTTCGATCTTAATGACTCTGGATTTGGTACCGCAGTATATTCCTTTAAAAAAAAAAAAAGAGTCTACTCGTTAATATGTTATGCAAACGAGCTAAATGAAGACGAAAGATCTGATAGAGTAATAGCAACAAAGTGGGATGCTGCATTCACTCTTTATGACGGTGTGCCTTCAAAAAAAGATATAGATAGATTGAGAAACGAAGTTCCAAAACAAGAAGTGGGCAGATTATCTTATAAAGAACTTACATTATCGAGAGCAAACAAATCTGTAAGAATTTTTAATCATGTAGTTGATAGTTTAAGTAATGGCGTTCAGCCAGACATAAAAAAACTATCTCAAGTTGGCTATTTATATAGAACTACAGCAGTATATGGATCAGGAAAATTTGGTTTGGCAGATAGATTTAGAATTCAAGATAGAGAAGAAATTTGCGGTCCCTTCAGACTAGAAATGATGCTTGTATATCTAGTAAGACAATTTACATTTGATCAAGTAAATCATATTGCAAAAAATAAAAATCCAAAGATAGCAGTTTGTTTGGATGAAAATATTTGTAGAAATCTTGGAATTGGTAATTCTACAGGATTAGGAATGGCACCCTTTATTGTAAATCATCCAACATTATTAAATAACTGGATTTATTCAAGAGAAATGGCTTTAAAGGAAATTAGAGAAATAAATAAAGTAAATTCTAAAGAATCAGATTTATTTAAAAATTGCTTAAAAAAATCTTTAAATAATTTATTTACTTGGAATACAGAAAGTGAATATCAACAAAAGAAAATTAAAAAACTCATAAATGATCTGAACAAATTTATTGAATATCTTGATAATCATTTTGATTTTTCATCTGATTATGCATTCAATAAAATATATATGTGGTTAGAAAAAAATGTAGAAGAAGAGTGTATAGAATATGTCGTATCAATGATGATGGAGCCATATGATGATATTGTAAATCCATTAATTAAAAAAATGAGCTCAGACGAGGATAAATATTTTAATATTCCGACATCTAGAACAGTTTCTGAGTTAAGAGATATTTTAGAGAAAAAATACAGTCAAATTTTGCAAATCAATTTTCAAAAAAAA
>CEOK01059103.1_pt1 | contig 13024 bp, 13 predicted proteins | sample 427001 | NCBI WGS metagenome assembly CEOK01 (sample SAMEA2591108, study PRJEB7988) | marine metagenome | isolation source: saline water (ENVO:00002010), including | reverse complement strand
TATTAATATCAGAAGTGTCTATATATTGACCACCATAGCTTATTTGTTTCATTTAATTTATTACAATTTAATTAGCTTCTGAAATTTTACCTAATCCTTTTTTTATTTGATTAATTGACAAAAATTTTTTATTTGTTCCAGAAGAGTATTCAAAACCCTCTTTTACTTTTCTGCCGACTAAATTATTATATTTAATATAATTTTTTTTCTTCTCAAAACTTATGCTAGGAGTGATCACAAAAAAATTTTTAAACTCAACAGTTAAATCACTTGAATTTTTAGGACACATAATTTCATGTATTTTTTCTCCTGCTCTAATGCCAATTATTTTTTGAGATTTACCTGGTGCCATTGCTCTTGCAAGATCTACAATTTTAATTGAAGGTATCTTTGGTACAAAAATTTCACCACCTTGCATAATTTTTAAAGACTCTAGAACAAAATCAGTACTTTGATTTAAAGTTATATAAAATCTTGTCATCCTTTTATCTGTAATGGGTAAGTAATTTCCTCCAGATCTCAAGATTTTTTTGAAATAAGGAATTACCGAACCTCTGGAATTAGCAACATTTCCATATCGTACTACTGAAAATTTTGTGTTCGTTTTCCCTTTAATATTATTGGCAGCAATAAAAAGTTTATCTGATGTAAATTTGGTCGCTCCATACAAGCTTATTGGATCTGCAGCTTTATCTGTTGAAAGTGCTATTACTTTTTTTACTTTATTTTTAATAGAACAATCTACAACATTTTGAGCTCCAAAAACGTTTGTTTTAATATATTCCCAAGGATTATATTCAGCAGTATTTATTTGTTTCAATGCAGCTGCATGCAAAATTATATCAACATCCCTTGTAGCATACTCAAGTCTTTCTTTCTCTCTTACATCTCCAATAAAATATCTAATAGCAGGATATTTTTCCGAAGGAAATTCCTGGCTCATTTCAAATTGTTTCAATTCATCCCTGGAGAATATAATGAGTTTTTTTGGTCTATATTTTTTTAAAACCTTTTTAACAAAGGCTTTTCCAAAGGACCCAGTACCGCCGGTTATAAAAATAGATTTATTTTTTATCATGGCTAATCAATAGCATATATTGTTCAATTATTGAACATTTAATTGACATAAAATGTAAAATATGTTCAATATGTGAACATAACTAATATAATTAAAGAATTTTGAATATGCCGGATAATAAGCAAGACCATTTAAATATACTTATTAAAGTAAATAAAAATCCGCTTGTAACACAAAGAGAACTTGCAAAAAGTCTAGGTATAAGTTTGGGTAAATTAAACTATTGTTTAAGGGAACTCCAACAAAAAGGATTACTTAAACTTAAAAATTTTCAAAAAAAAGATAATAAATTTAAATACTTGAGATACGTAATTACACCAAAAGGTATCTCAGAAAGAACAAAGCTAACAATAAATTTTATGCAAAGAAAAATGAAAGAATATGATGAACTAAAAAAGGAATTAGAGAATAAATAGTTATGTGGGTAATTTTAAAAGTAAATAAAAAAAAAATTTCATTACTTGAGAGGGATTTTAAAAATATACTCGGAAGCGCGATAGTTTTTTACAATCCGAAAATTTTAGTAGAAAAATTTAAAAAAAAAAAAATAATTAGAACACATCAAGACGTACTTAATGATTATATATTATGTTATCACTCAAATTTTTGTGAAAAAAATAGCTTATTAAAATTAAAATATTCAAGAGGTTTGAAATACTTTTTATCTGGTTTTGAATCTCATCAAAAAGATTTGGTTGAATTTGTTAAAAAATTTAAAAGTCTAGAAGATGAAAATGGATTAATTACTAAATCACTTTTTGATTTGAGCATAAATGAAAATTATAGATTTAATTCAGGACCATTCGTAAATAAAATTTTTAAGATAATTAAAATCGAAAAAAACAAAATTAAGACTTTAATGGGGAATATAAAAACCACAATTAGTAAAAATAAATATATTTATTCTCATTAAAAAAAATTTAAATGATTAGAAAATGTAAAAGCTCACTTTTGCAAAGTGCGGAGCTTTGCTTAAATTAATGAAAGAAATAAATCTAAAATCTAAAAGATTCATCCTAAAAAGAATTAGTAAATCTGACGCTTCTAAAAAATACTTATCTTGGTTTAAGGATTATCAAGTCAAAGAATTTATTGAGAACTCACACTCAATCAAGAGTATAAAAGATCTTAAGAATAACATAGAAAAAGAAAACTTAAAAAAAAATGTTTTTTTTTTTAAAATCTTATCATTATCAAAAAATCATATTGGCAACGTAAAAATAACAAATTTTAAAAGTCAAAACTTTAGTAACATTGGAATATTAATTGGAGATAAGAAATGGAGAGGAAAAAAATTGTTAAAAGAAATTTCAGATATGTTATCCAGTTGGTTATTTAAAAAATTTTCTATTCCAAATCTAAACGCAGGAGCAAACTCAAAAAATTATGCGTCAATTCGAGGTTTTTTAAACTCTGGTTATAGAATAATTTCTTGTAAAAAAAAAAATATTTCATTTAACAGAAATTATTTTTTATCAAAATTGATAATTGGCACCGCTAACTTTAAAAAAAATTATGGATTTAAAAAACAAATAAAAAAAGTAAGTATACATAGATTAAAAAAAACACTGATAAAAAATAATCTATCAACTTTCGACACAGCAAACAATTATGGATCAGAATGCGAAATTGGAAAAATATCAAAAAAACTTAATTCAAACGCAATTACAAAAATAACTATAAGATTTAACCAATTTAAAAAATTCTCAATTATATCAAAGATCAAAAAATCATTAATCAATTGTAAGATAAAAAAATTCGATGCTGTTTTAATACATAATGAACAAATAGTTTTTAATAAAAATTTTAATAAAGTTTTAAAAATTTTAAAATTAATCAAAGAAAAAGGATTAACAAAAAAAATAGGTATTTCTATTTATGATGTAAATTTATTAAAAAAATTTGAAAAAAAATTATCAAATTTAGACGTAATTAGTTTACCTTATAACATTTTTGATAGAAGATTAGAAAATAAAAACATTAAAAAAATAATTAAAAAAAACAATTTTGAATTGCATGTAAGATCTGTATTTTTACAAGGAATTTTAATAAAAAAATTAAATAAAATGCCAAAATTTTTTCATAAATGGAAAAACCACTTTATACAATGGGAAAATTATTTAAGAAAATATAAAATATCACCTCAAGCAGCATGTTTAAATTTTGTTTTGAATAACCCAGATGTCAAAAAAATTGTTGTAGGCATTGAGAGTGAAAAACAACTTAAAGAATTAATCAAAATAATTGGAACGAAAATTAAAATTATCCCAAAGTTTAATATCAGCAAAAATTCACTTTTAATTAGACCAAACTTATGGACCAAGAATTGAATTGATGAAAAATCATTTGATACTCACTGGTTTGAACCAAGAATTTAAGAGAGGTGAAAAAAATATTTTTCTAGGTTCGTGGGTAGAAGAAATTGCTAACAAAGAAAATTTAAAAATAAAGAATGACCTCAATCCTTATCATTGGGCAAATTATAAAAAGGTAGAAGAAGACTACGAATATTTGAAAAAACTTTACGAAAAAATTTTATTAAGCTTAACCTTTGCATTAAATAAATATCACGATTACAAATTTGATAAAAGATATTGGGAAGTCATTATAGGATGGTGGTTAGGATATTTAATCACAATACTTTGGGATAGATGGGAACTAGTAAGAAATGTTTTTGAAAAATTTGACATAGGATCTGTAAACTTATGTCAAAATGAATTTTCAGGATTAAGAGTAAAAGACTTTTCTAAAGTTTGGTTAGGTGAAATTTTTCTTGATAGAAATTTTAATCATCTTGTTTTTTCTGAAATAATAAGATTTAAAAAATATCAGAATTTAAAGATATCACAATTTGAAATTGAGTCAGAGAAACTTGATTTTAAATCACCAATAAAAAAAAAAAATTTAAAAGCTTTATTGTTTAAACTTTTTAATAAAGTTTATTGCAATAGACAGGTTCTATTTTATCAGGCTAGCTTACATCCCAATAAATTTTTTTCAAAGAAATTTTTGTTAAAAAATCCAATCTTTCCTTTACCAGAGTTTGATGAAAACAATTTTGATATTAATTACATTGCTAAAGATAAATTTACGAAACTTGTTTTTAAAACAGAAAATGAATTTGAAAATTTTTTAATAGAAAATCTTCATATTTTAATTCCTCTAAATATTACTTACGGTTTAAAGTCTATAAAAGATCAAATTAAAAAGATAAAATTTGATCCAAAAATAATTTTTACAATGTACGGTCATGCATCTAATGATTTTTTTAAAGTATGGTTAGCAGATAAAATGAATAAAGGAAAAAAATTAATAATTTGTGAACACGGTGGAGATACAGAGCAAAAACGTTATTTTGATTTCCACAAAAATGTAGCAGATAAAATGATCACACACACAACACCAAAAAATAATTCTGAAGTTCAATTACCACCAACTTTTGCCCAAAAAAAAAAATTTTTAAAGACAGGTTCAAAACTTTTGTACCTTTGTTTTAATCAATATTATTTTTCATATAGAATTCATAATGGCCCAATCGGTCCTGAAATGCAGGACTATTTATTATTCTCTAAAAATTTCTTAAACCGTCTGAATAAAGATATTAAAAAATCACTAATAATAAGACAGGGACCTCTAGACATTTGGAAATTAAAGGATAAGTTTCGAAAATACTTTGGAAAGAAATATGTTTCGAATAATAAAAACCTTTATAAAGATTTATTTAATTCAAAAGTTGTAATTAATACCTGTTTTGGAACAACTTACATTCAGACCATGGTTTATAATAAACCCACGATATTACTATTAAGTAAAGATTTATGGAACATTAATAAAAATGTAAAAAATTTTTATGAGGTTTTAAAAGAAAACAAATTAATCTTCACTGACTTAGAGCAAGCAAATTGTCACCTTTCTTCTATTTGGGACAACCCATTGGATTGGTGGGAAAGTAAAGAGATAAATAAAATTAAGAAAGACTTTAATAAACATTTTGCGAATCAAAATAATGATCAGTGGATAAAGTTTTTTGATAATATTATCGATGAAATGAATGTTTAATAATTTTGAAAAAATAATTAACAATTCCGCCAAGAAGTATAAAGACAAAGATTATATAATTTCAGCTGATCCTTTAAGTAAAAAATATTCTTTTAATGATTTGAAAAATTTTCATTTAAAGATGAGTTATTTTTTGAGTGAAAATAAAATTTTTTATCAAGATAAAATTTTAGTCATCATGCATAATTCTGACTTATTAACTTTTTTATTTTTGACTATTATTTCTAACAATAGAGTTTTTATACCTGTAAATCCAAGGTCTTCTTTAGACGAGGTAAACTATATTATAAAACAAACTCAAACCAAGATTGCATTCATAAGCGATTGTTACAAAAAAAAGTTTAAAAAAACAGATCTGGGAAAAAAAATCTTTATAGCATCAGATACTGAATTTATTAAAAAAATTCAAAAATTTAAAAAAAAAACTTTACCAATTCATAGTTTTAAGAAAAATCCAGTAGCGCAAATTCTTTTTACATCTGGATCAACTGGCAGGCCAAAAGGTGTTGTTTTGACTCAAAAATCAATTTTACACAATATACAAGGTATAAAAAAAAGACTTGGAATAATTGAAAAGAATCCTAGATTTCTTGCAGTCACCCCTTTATTTCATAACAATGGTCAGTTTATTCCAACTCTGTTACCATTAATCTTAGGAGGAACAACCACTCCGATACAATCAGAAACAAGTATTATTAGTTTTTGGCCCGTGGCATTAAAAAATGAAATAAATTATTCATCTGTCATGTCTACACATATAAATTATTTTTCAGGAATGAAAATTAATACAAAGGGTCATAAATTAAAATGGTTGTTTTGTGGTGGTGCTAAATTAGATGAGAATATAAGAAAAAAGTTTGAAAAAAAATATAAAATTAGAGTAGCTACAAATTATGGACTTACAGAAACATCCTCTATAGCGACATCAGAGGGTACAAATTTAAATGAGAGGAAAAAAGGTTCGGTTGGAAGGGCACTTTATAATAACAAAATAAAAATTTTAAAAAAAAATAAAAATGATATTGATGGAGAAATTTGTATAAAAGGAAAAAATCTGTTTCCATATTATTTGAATCAAAAAAAATTTTCGAAATCAAAATTTGAAAATCAATGGTTTAAATCGGGAGATCTTGGGTATTTAGACAAAGATAAATTTTTGTTTATCACTGATAGAATTGATAATATGATTATAGTTTCTGGGGAAAATATTTATCCATCAGAAATTGAAAAATATTTACATAAATTTAAAGGGATTAAACTTGGTATTGTCTCTAGTATTCCAGATAAAATGACACAAAATACTTTAATCTTAGTTTATGAGGGAAATAAAAAAATAAACAAGAATAAACTTAAAAAAATTTTATCGAAATATTTACCATATTTCAAAATACCAAAATTAATTATTCATTGCAAAGATTTAAAATTAAGAGAAATTCCTAAAGCCCCAAATAAAAAAATATTAAGAAGTAAATTAAAAAAAATCTTAATTTCTAAAAAAAATTTAATCAAAAAAACTAATAAATTGTGAAACCTTTATATCCATTAAATTTTGATAAGCTTTATTTGAAAACTTTTTCTTTGATTTCTTTTCTACAAATAAAATTAATTTTAAAAACTCAATTGAATCTAATTCCAAACCCTCATTTAATAAGATTGTTTGACTATTAATTTTTAACTTACGTTTTCTAAATTGCTTCTTTAAATAGTTTATAGTAATAAGTTCTAACGAATTATTTTTTTTAGTCACATATAATTGATATATTAATTAAATATTAAGTAAACATTTTTATGAATATCAGAAGAATTGAAACAATTTTAAAAAAAATTTTTGATGATAAAATTAAAGAAAATTTTATAATTCTTCATTCAAGTTTGGTACCATTTGAGGTTACTTCGCTAGAAGAAGTAAAAATTTTTTGGAAAATTTTGAATCAAATTGTTCATAATAAATTTACAATTATAATGCCTTCATTTTCATTACGAGTGAAAAAAAATTGGTATCAAAATAGAACTAAAAGTGAAATGGGTCTTTTAACAGAATATTTTAGAGGAAAAATTGCCACTCAAAGATCAATTCATCCTCTTCATTCAGTAAGTATGTATGGTCCTCATTTAAAACTTATCCCAAAAAAAATCTCTTCTTCAAGCTTCGGAAAAAATTCTATTTGGGAATGGTTATGTAATAGAAAAGATGTTTTGAATATATCATTAGGCATGGGGTTGGCAGGTGGAGCAACTTTTGTCCATTACGCAGAAGAATTATTCAAACCTCCTTACAGAAATCTAATCAATTTGAAACTTACAGTTTACGATCATAATGAAAAAAAAATTAATAAAAGATTTAGTTTCTTTGCAAGAAAAAAAAATAAATACTATGAGGGTGTAAACTATTGGAAGCCTGTAGAAAAAAATTTAATAAGTAGTAAAATAATGACAAAGAAAAGTTTTTATAGAAAGATAATTTATACGAAAATGAATACTTTTGAGGCTACACGTTTTTTAAAAAAAAAGTTAAAAAAGAATATTTTTTATATGGGTAAGTTAAAAAAAATATGAAATTCAAAATTGGAAAAAATATATTATCTAATAAATCAAAAACTTATTTTATTGCGGATATAGGTGCGAACCATGATGGATCGCTAAAAAGAGCAAAAAAATTAATTAAACTTTGTGCAAAAGCAGGTGCTAATGCTGCAAAGTTTCAACATTTTAAAGCTAGAACTATAGTAAGTGATTTTGGCTTTAAATCTATTGGAAAAATTGGGCATACAAAAAAATGGAAAAAAAGCGTTTTTAAAGTATTTGAAGAGTCAAGTATTAATAATTCTTGGACACCTGTTTTAAAATCTGAGTGTAAAAAAAATAATGTAGATTTTTTAACTTCACCCTATGATCTCGACTACGTTAAAAGTGTCAATAAATACGTTGAGGCATATAAAATAGGATCTGGAGATATATCATGGCATGATATAATTGATGAAATTGCAAAAAAAAATAAACCAATTTTTTTAGCTTGTGGAGCGTCAGAAATTGATCACATAGTAGCTGCAATTAAAAGAATACAAAAGGTTCATTCAAAAATTGCTCTCATGCAATGTAACAGTAATTACACAAATTCAGATGATAATTACAAACATTTAAATTTAAATGTTTTAAAGTCTTTCAGAAAAAAATTTGGAAACAAAATAATTCTAGGACTATCAGATCATACCAAAGGTCATAATTCAGTTTTAGGTGCTGTAGCTTTAGGAGCAAGATGTATTGAAAAACATTTTACTGATGACAACTCCAGAAAAGGACCTGACCACAAATTTGCTATGAACCCTAGAACTTGGAGTAACATGGTTAATGAGACTAGAAAGATGGAAGCTTCGTTGGGTGATGGTTTTAAAACTATACAGCAAAATGAAAAATTAAGCTGTATTGTTCAAAGAAGATCAATAAGAGCAAAAGAAGAGCTTGAAAAAGGAAAAATTATAAAATCAAGTGATCTAGTTTTTCTGAGACCAGCTCCTAAAAATTCATTTTTACCAATGTATAAAAAAAAGTTAATTGGTAAAAAATTAAGAAGAAAGATTTTGAAAGAGCAAAATATTTTAAAAAAAGATTTAATTTAATTTCTGTGAAACATCTTTTATTACACGTAGGTCTAGGAAAAACTGCAACTACATCTTTACAATATTCTTTTTTTAAAGAGTTATCTCGTTTAAAAAAAATCAAATATTATGGTCCTTTTGAAATAAATAATTATTTTAATCGAAAAAGAAATTTTAAATATATACATCCATATTACAAAGTAAAAAAAAAGTTTAAAGATTTACAAATGACCAAATACTCTATTATTTCCTATGAATCTTTATCTGGATTTTTTTTTGATCCATTTAACTATGAAAAGTGTGCAAAAATTAATCAAAAAATTTTTGGAAAAAAAACCCATATTTTACTGACAATCAGAAAACCAACTGATTTTATTAATTCGCTTTATGCACAATTTATAAGGGAAAATATTCTGAAGAGACCTGAGGATATTTTCCTTATGAAAAAAGATTATTCTCAAAAAATTAAAAAATATGAAAAAAATAAAAGAATTGAATATTGGTCATATGAAGATTTAAATTTTGATAAACTAATCAATATTTATAAAAATTATTTTAAAAAAGTCACAGTTATTAAATATGAGTCAATTATTAATAATTCATTTATAAAAAAATTAAATTTTATTACTTTGAGTAAAGACGAGGAAAAATATTTATCTGAGTCTCTTGTTAAGACTAAAACAAATAAAGCATTAGGCTTATATAGTATTTATTTTTTAATTACCTTAGAAAAAATTTTTAAAGTATCAAAGTTAAATAATTTTGTTGATGAAATTGTAAAAAAAATTTCTCGAAAGAAAAAAAGAAGTTTTCTAAATAAAATATTATTAATTTCAATTAAATATCTGAATATAGTATATTTAACATCAATAACTCTCGATAAAATTTTGCCATATAAATCATTCAAAATTAATTTAGATAATAGTGATTTCAAAAGAATTAAAAATTTAGATAAAAAATATAACAAAATTAAAGAGAAAACGTATATAAACACTAAATTAAAATGAAATTACCTAGTGAAATTATAAAATACTTTGACAAAAAAAAAATAAACTTTTTTTTAGATAAACTTTATAAATTACCTAGAAGTATAACTGGCAAAGGATTTCGGGATAGTTTACAAATTTTAGGTGAAATAATTGATTTGAAGATTGTCAAAGTAAAATCAGGCACTAAAGTATTGGATTGGATTGTTCCATCCGAGTGGAATATTAGTGATAGTTATATCCTTACACCTGATGGTAAAAAAATTGCAGATTTTAAAAAAAATAATCTTCATGTTGTCAATTATTCAATCCCAATAAAAAAAAAAATAAAACTAGATAAACTTAAAAAATTTATACATACTATACCTACTCTTCCTAATGTCATACCCTACGTAACATCATACTATCATAAAACTTGGGGTTTTTGCTTAGAACACAACAAATTCAAAAAACTTAAAAAAGGTTTTTATAATATCAGCATTAATTCTAAATTAACAAAAGGAAATCTTGTTTATTCAGATACAATACTACCAGGTAAATCTAAAAAACAAATTTTGATATCAACTTATCTTTGTCATCCACAAATGGCCAATCATGAACTTTCTGGACCAATTGCAACTATGATTTTATATGACATTCTTAAAAAAACTGGGCCACACAATTATTCTTATAGATTTTTGATTGCCCCGGAAAATATTGGAGCAGCAGCATTTTTACATAAAAATAAAAGAAAAATTAAAAAAAATATTATTGCGGGCTTCATATTTCATTTATTAGCTAATGGAAAAAATTTCTATTATAAAAAATCTCGCCAAGGCAATTCTTTGGCTGATAGAGCAGCATTGAATGTATCAAATCATTCCAAAAAAAAATTCATTACTTCAGATTATTCAGCTTCAGGTGGAGACGAAAGACAATTTTGCTCCCCAGGATTTAATTTACCAGTAGGATCATTATCAAGATTAATACCAGGATTTTTTAAAGAGTATCACAATTCATTAGATAACAAGAATTTTTTTTCATCTAATACTTTAATTGAAAGTTTAAAAAAATATTATGAATTAATTTTAACTATAGATACAAATTTCATTCCTATAAGCAAAATAATGTATGGAACCCCACAATTAAGTAAATCTAAAATTCATTTGTATCCAAAAATGATGAAGTTTAATTCTAAAAAAGACATCGATGAAGAAACAAGAGTTTTACTTGAAATATTAAATCTTGCTGATGGAAAAAATGATCTGATAGATATTGCAAACAAAAGAAATTTTAAATTGATTAATCATATAGAATTAATTAAGAAATTATTAAAATCAGGCTATATTAGAAAAAAATGAATAAAAAACTAAACTTTAAAAACCTTAAGCAATCTTATGATAAAAATGGTTTTATAGTATTAAAGAATGTTTTAAATAAAGATGATGCCGAGATGATAAAAAACAAAATCCTTTTTTATTTTAATAGTTCAGCAAAAAATTTAAAAGATAGAAGTATTAATTTTACGAAAAATTCGAAAAAAATAAATTCTGTACATAGTTTCGAAAAAGTAGATTTTGTAAAAAAAATAATAAAAGATAAAATGTTTAAAAAGATAGCTAGGATATTTGTTGGTGAAAAAGTTAAAAGTTTTGGTGCTGAATTGTTTGCAAAACCAGCAAAAGAGGGATTGGCTGTCCCAGTGCATCAGGATAATTACTATTGGAATATTAATAACAACAAAGGCATTACTATTTGGATAGCTTTAGATAATACTAATAAAAAAAATGGCAGTATCTTCTACTTCAGAGAAAGCCATCTAATTGGCATTCAAGAGCATCAAAGTTCTTATGTGCCTGGTAGTTCACAAGCAATTAAAAATGATTATATCCTGAAAAAATTTGAAAAACACCAAACTAAATTAAATGTGGGAGATGTTATTGTTCATAATTGTATGGTGCTTCATGGAAGTGATAAAAATAAAACAAGCACTCCAAGGACTGGTCTAACTCTTAGGTATATTCCTCAAAAAAGTAAAATTGATCAAGAATTGAAAAAGATTTATGAGAGGAAATTAATTAAACAAATTAAATCAAGATAATATATTAAAAATAATCATGACACCCGGATATGAATTAATTTCCAAAGAAGAATTCAAAGAGATAAAAACAATTTTTAATAAGAGTAAAACCTTAAGTAGAATGGGTTTCAAAGAAAAAAGAAAAAATATTTATAAAGTAGAAGAATTTGAAAAATTATTCAAAAAAAAATTTAATTCAAAATATGCTCTTGCAGTTACCTCTGGAACAGCTGCAATTAGAGTTGCATTATCGACTCTTAAATTAAAAAAAGAAGATGAAGTAATAACACAATCTTTTACTTTTGTAGCAACAGTAGAGGCAATAATAGAGTCAGGAGCTAAACCAGTTTGTTGTGAAATTGATAATACACTTAATATGGACCCCAAAGATTTATTAAAAAAAATTAATAAAAATACAAAAGCTGTAATTCTTGTGCACATGTTGGGATCTCCAGGGTATGTTAATTTGATAAAAAAAATCTGCAAAAGAAAAAGAATTAAATTAATTGAAGATACAGCTTGGGGGTGTGGAGGAAAATTTAACGGGAATTATCTTGGTACACTTGGAGAAATTGGTTGTTTTAGTTTTGATTTTGCAAAAACTATAACTACAGGTGAAGGGGGAATGTTATTATTTAAAAAAAAAAGTGACTATCTTTTCGCAGCCGCATGGCATGATCATGGACATCAAAATAATAAAAACTTTCCAAGATGGGAAGATACTAGAGACACAAGTGGATTTAATTATAGAATGAACGAAATGCAAGGAGCAGTAGGTAAAGCACAACTTAAAAAGCTTCAAAGGTTGGTTAAAGTACAAAATATTAATTATAACATGATTTGGAAAGCGGTAAAAAATTTTAAGGATATCAAATTGAGAGAAATTCCTAAAAATTCTTACATATCAGCAGACGCATTGATTTTTTTCATGAAAAATAAAAACAAGGCCTTGAAACTTAGACATGAACTTCTTAAAGAAAAAATATCAACTAAAATATTACCAGAGGCAATTAAGTGGCACTTTGCTGGAGAATGGGAACATATTAAATTCAATGGAGTCCGAAAAAATAAATTTGAGAAGTCTAGAAAAATCTTAGAAAAAGCAGTCTCTATTCCAATTCTTTTTAATATGAAAAAAAACTTTCCTGATAAGGTTAAAAAAGCAATAACAAAAGTTCTTAAATAATGCGAAGTATTGATGTTTCTATAATTGTTCCCGCCTATAATAGCGAGATGTACATTGGAA
>CEOK01145782.1_pt1 | contig 13030 bp, 11 predicted proteins | sample 427001 | NCBI WGS metagenome assembly CEOK01 (sample SAMEA2591108, study PRJEB7988) | marine metagenome | isolation source: saline water (ENVO:00002010), including | reverse complement strand
GGTTAGGTAGATAATTCACCAGTGATGGGAATGCGCCCACTATACCTAGAGCGATCAGTTGCAGTATAATGAACGGAACAACACCCTTATAGATCGAGATGGTTTTGATCGCTTTTGAAGCAACACCGCGAAGATAGAATAGCGCAAAGCCAAAGGGAGGCGTTAAGAAACTCGTTTGAATATTCACGCCAATCATTACACCAAGCCAAACAGCTGTGATATTCGCGCTTGGGTCTGCCAGCAAAATTGGCGCGACAATGGGCACAACCACAACTGCGATTTCAATGAAGTCGAGGAAAAACCCTAATATGAACATAACCGCCATAACAACGATGAATTGTGACCAAAATCCACCAGGAAGGCCTTGTAAAAAGTCACGTACGTATTCCTCACCGCCAAAACCACGGAAAGCCGCGGTCAACATAGCAGCACCGAGCAAAATGATGAAAACCATTGACGTGGTTTTCGCGGTTTCTATCATTACCTCGTTCAAGGTGTTTTCTGTTTTAAAGGTACGCCATGTTGACCATCCTATGGCAAAAACCATTACGGAGGCCGCAATTACTGCGAGAGAGACAGGAACATAGGCTTGAGTAACTGCAATATTTTTTACGTTCAAATCAAAATTGGATATCAAAAAATAAATACATAATATTGCAAAAATTGCTGTAGCTGCAGGGTATAAAGCGCCTCTTTTGCCTTCATAAAGCTTATATCCGGCCATGATTGTTGCACCTATGGCTCCAATAGCACCCGCCTGATTTACCGTCGCTATACCCATGATAATTGAGCCAAGAACTAAAAATATAAGTACTAACGGAGGAACAAGTGAAACCATTACTTTGTAGAAGAATTCACGTGTAAAACCGTCAGGGTTTGGAACAGCGGGCGCCATTTTTGGTCGTATTAAAGCCGTTCCAAGAATGTAAGCAAAATAGACAAGAACTAGAACAATACCAGGCAGAAAAGCGCCCAAAAACATGTTTCCAGCTGATGTAGATGTCACGTCAAAAGCTGACGGCATTGTAAACTCACCAGTCGCGTTTTTATATAATGCTTGTCGCATAGCAGAGGCCTGGTCCGAAGCAGAACCAAGTTGGTCAGCCAAAATAATCAAAACAATCGAAGGTGGAATAATTTGTCCAAGCGTTCCAGACGCACAGATTGTTCCTGTTGCTAGAGATGGTGAATACTTATTCCGCATCATTGAGGGCAGGGAAATTAGCCCCATAGCAACCACAGTTGCGCCAACAATTCCAGTTGTAGCCGCCAAAAGTGCGCCCACGAATACGACTGAAATACCAAGCCCACCTGGCACAGGACCAAAAAGCCCAGCCATGGTCATCAGCAGGTCTTCAGCGATACGAGAACGCTGAAGCATAATACCCATAAATATGAACAGAGGGATGGCAATTAATGTATCTCGTTCAAAGTCATAGTAAATCGCTCGGAAATTCATAATCCCAGCGGAGAGCCATTCGATTGGGCCATCTTGATGGAAAAATGCTTTAGCATCACCAAACAACAACAATCCTGTGATAGCTGCTAAACCAATCGATAAGATTGCAGAACCAGGAAGTGCGAACGCAACTGGGAAACCAAACCCGAGCGCGGCCATCATCAGCAAAAAGAGCAAAAGAAGAAAATAGAGTTCCATGTATAAAGTACCTTTTACCCTAATTAGCCAGAATTTGTTTCTTCTGACTGTTCCATTTTATTTAATTCGTCGAGCATGAAACTTGCGAACTGGAACAGCATCGAGACAGCAAAAACTATGAGAAAACCAGACATCAAATACTTCACATACATTCCAAAGCCTTGCTGAGTTACTTCAAAATTCAATAAAGCTAGATTGAATGGTGATGATTCACTCCACAACCCTCGTGTTAAAATTACCCAGCAAAGCTGCAGTCCCAGAATTAGAGAACCATAAACATTAACCAAAGATTTGAGGCGATCAGAAAATCCTGCATAGATAACGTCAACTCTCACATGACCATCGTTAACTAATGTGTAAGCACTTGCGAATAGAAATAAAGCTGCATACCAGAATCTGACTAGATCACCCATAAATGCTTGTTCATAGGAAAATATGAAACGAGTTATAACGATTAACAATTCGCCGAAGACTATCAAGCTTGCCAGCCAGATAAAGTCAATACCTCGTCTAAACAACGCGATAATGGTGCCTAAGACAATTAAGGGAATGTGAACATATATCCCGCGATAGGAGGGTTTTCCGAGTGATAAAGCCAAATCGTCACCAACAATTGCTGGCAATAAATTTTCAATTCTGACAAAAGATATAGCTGCGTCTGCTATTCCCACCAGCATTACGGACCAAAAAGCAGCTGAAATAACTAACTCAGCGGCTAACTTCATTCCTTTTGAGTTCCTTGGCTTGCCGTCTAATTTAAATATCACGTAAGCTGGCCAAGCCAGCGCCCCAACATACATTAAACTTTGAAAAAAACCTAAGATGAGGGCAAACACTGAATAATCTTTGGTGGAAAAATCCAAATCCGCACCAAATTGATTTAAAAAACCGTACAGCCCTGGGAGTTCAAAAATATAAGTTAGAAAATTATTTAATACGAACACACCACCTGCTGTGGCACTTGCTACAGCTGTATAATGCAGCATGTGTCTTGTAAAAATATTCTTGTCCATTGGTCACTCTTGAAAGACAAAAGAAAACTACGAGGCTGAAACGCCTCGTAGTTCATTTATTTGGACGACTTAGATGTCGTAAATGCGGTTACGCTGGGCGAGGTATTCACCGGTTGTTGTACCCAACCAGCCCCCAACCTGCTTCCGCGCATCCATGCAGCTTTCGTGAATCCGATTTGCCAAGTCTGAATGTGCCCGAGCCTCCTCAAAGACTTCGTCAGCAGCTTCGGCCATTGCATCCCACACATCGTCATTGAATGACCGGATTTGCACGCCATGCTCACTTGTCAATCTTGCAAATGCTGGTCCAGAATTACCGTCGTACTCTGCCATCATCTGTTCGTTCTCTGCAGTCGCGGCCGCTGAAATGATAGCTTTGTCAGTATCTGACAGATCAGCCCACCACTTGGCGTTGAAGCCCGCAGCGATCATTGATCCTGGTTCATGCATGCCAGCTGTATAGTAGAACTTAGCCGCTTCATAGAACTTCATAATCTCATCGTTCCATGCGCCAACCCATTCTGTCGCATCAATAGCACCAGAAACGAGGTTCTCATAAATCTGGCCACCTGGCACTGTAACTGGTGAGCCGCCAAGCTTACCAATAACATCACCGCCCAGCCCTGGAATACGCATCTTCAGACCATTGAAGTCGTCTGGAGAGTTGATTTCCTTGTTGAACCAACCACCGGCCTGTGTGCCTGTAGAGCCAGCCATGATTGCTTTAAGGCCGAACTCGCCTGCTAGCTCATCCCAGAGTTCCTGTCCGCCACCATGGCGTATCCAAGCATTCATTTCCTGGTATGTAAGGCCGAAAGGAACAGCTGTGAAATAACCATAACCTGGGTGACGGCCCTTCCAGTAATAGTCAGCTGCATGATAGCCTTGAGCATTGCCAGAAGCGACTTCATCAAAGCTATCAAAAGCTCCAACTCTTTCACCGGCTGCATAATAGCTTACTTGAATGCGGCCGCCGGAAATATCTTGGATTGTTTGGGCATATCGCTGCGCACCTGTTCCCAATCCAGGAAAATCGCGTCCCCATGTTGCGACAATTGCCATTTCAATCCGCTCTTGCGCTAGCGCTGGCGTTGCCAGTGGTGCGGCAATTGCCCCAATTGCTGCACCCTTCACAAAAGAGCGTCGATTAATTTTTGTCATGTTTTCCTCCGAAACTTAAACTCATTGCTTTGTGGATAACAATAGTTTTAGAAACAGGGTTCGGCAAGCCTTAAAGATTTGGATGTTATCCTTTGACTACAATTTTGATCACAAATGTTCAAAATAGAGTAAAATTAGGTGTCATTATGTTAAGATGGACCTGACTTTGCGTTAACGCTCTTTTATCCCGTCAAGGGTAGATTTTTGGGTTGAAGCCTGTATTTTGGTGGTCATGATGTGGTCGGGATCGCAAGCTGGGCGTCACAGCCAGTTCAAAAAGGGTCTTAAACATATGCGAAATCATTTTCAGATAAGAAAAACATGTGTCGATATTGTTGATGTATCGGTTACTCTGTTTAAGATAATGATTCCAACCCTGATTCTAGTGAAGATACTCGAAGAAATGGGTGTTGTTCTGATACTGAACCAGATTATGGCCCCGTTAACATCCTTAATGGGTCTTCCTGTGGAAATGGCGATTGTGCTGACCACCACGATGCTAACCAACCCTTACGCCGGATTGATTGTGTTTTCTAATCTGCCGATTGGTGATGAGTTTACAGTTGCACAGGCAACCATCCTGGCCAGCTTCATGTTGTTGGCGCATTCTCTACCTGTTGAGGTTCTGATTGCCCGTAAAAGCGGTGTCAGAGCGCGGATGAGCCTGTTTGTAAGAGTTGGTGGCGGCCTTTTGCTGTGTGTGATTTTGAATTTCCTTTTTCAGGCAACCGGGATGCTCTCAGGTTCAGCTCTTGTCACACTGCCACAGCTTTCTGCCACAGTTGGCATTCAGGATTGGGCCATTGAACAGGTTAAAGCGCTGCTTTTTGTTCAAACCGTCATTATTTTGCTGCTGTTTTTCCTAGAAGGTCTGCGTATCATTGGGGTTGAGCGACTTATCAAGCTGGCGCTTAGTCCTTTTTTGCGCTTCATGGGGGTTGGCGATAAAGCTGCGACTATTGCTGTTGTCGGGGTAACACTTGGGCTTGGCTTTGGCGGCGGTCTTCTGATCAAAGAGGTTTCATCAGGCAACATTCCCAAAGAGGATGTTTTTGGCGTGCTGAGCTTTTTAAACCTGTCTCATTCTGTATTTGAGGATACAGCTGTTGTGATGCTTTTGGGCCCGAGCCTGTTCATCGTTTTGGTAGGGCGGATAATTTATGCAGTGTTATTTGTATTTATTTTGATGAAATTTGCTGCATCTCTGTCAGAAGAGGTATGGAAACAGCATCTAACAAATGCCAACATTCCAGAACAGGCTAAATTAGCCTAGGCAAAGGCAGTACAGGAGCCATAAAAATGTCATCTGTTTTGTCCAAATACCCCGTCATTGTCGCTAATTCATCGGTGCATGGTCAGGGAGTTTTTGCAACACGCACCATTTCTAAAGGGGAAGTCATAGAACGTTGTCCCTATATTGTGATTGATGATGATGACCTAGCCGATATCAATAGGCTTCAAGACTATCTGTTCACCAGCCCTGATCAGCCGGGAGACTATCTATGTGTTTTGGGTTATGGCATGATGTACAATCATAGTGACAAGCCCAATGCGGAATGGGAAATAGATGAAGATGATATTCAGTTTGTTCGTTTCACTGCGCTAAAACCAATTGCTGATGGTGAAGAAATTTTCCAAAATTATGGAGATGAATACTGGGCAACGCGTTGTGATAATTAATCCGTATGTGGGTAATATTATTTTGACAAAGTCTCTTGCCGATAGAAAACATTTTCAGGTGATTTAACAGTTTTAAAGGTCCACCAGATATTTGAAAATGATATTTTATGCATCATTGATGTTCACGATTTTTCATCAGATGTTTCAAAATTAAATTTTTTGAATCAAGTTAGTTTTTTATGATTTAAGTTTTGAGCTGGTGAAACTGAGGACTAAATAATTAGTTCAGTTTTGCGATAAACTCTTTGAGATTTAATTGTGGGCGTGCACCGAAATGACAGATTATCTCGCCTGCACATAAGCTAGCTAATTCTGCGGATTTCAGAATTGATGCTCCGGTTACACGGCCAAAAAGATAGCCGGATGCAAATAGGTCACCTGCCCCTGTAGTATCAACAACTTCACCGTAGGGCATTGCAGGAACACTGACCTGTTTATCCTCTTCCAAGATATCTGCCCCGGCTGCACCTTTAGTCACGACTAATTCATCAACCCAATCAGAAACAAGCACAACTGAACCATGCACATCTTTTTGTCCTAAGCTGATAATTTCATCTTCATTGCAGAAAAGAATGGATACATGATTTTTAACGAATTCTTTAAGTGCTTCAAAATGCCGTTCTACACACCAAGAATCTGATAGTGACAGGGCAAGCTCAGCGCCACTTTGCGCAGCAATTTCTGCGGCACGGGCAAAGATCGATGGCCCTTCGGGCGCATCAAACAGATAGCCTTCGAGATAGATAATCTTGGCCATGGTTTGCTCAGGCAAATGGCTAGCATTCAGATGAAGAGAAGTACCCAGATACGTATTCATTGATCTGATCTTATCCGGTGTAATCAGAATCATTGAACGTGCAGTTGCTGGGCCGGTTTTTGCTTGCTTACCAGCAAAGCTGACCCCGCCACTTTCTAAGTCGCTGATAAAGCTGTCACCGACAGCATCAGTTGCAACCTGGCCTGAAAAGACGGCTTTGCCACCCAGACAGGAGAATCCATATGCGCTGTTAGCAGCAGAGCCACCAGATTGCTCAGTTTTTTCAGGCATATTGCTGTAAAGATATAGAGCTCGTTCTTCATCTATGAGATTCATCCCGCCCTTTTCGATGCAATGTTCTGTCAGGAATGATTCATTGCAGGAACTCAGCACATCCATAATAGCGTTTCCTACAAACAAGACGTCAATATTTGAATTTTTCATCTTTTAATTTTCCTTGCAGGCTAATGAACACCTAATTTCCCTATTGTTATACTCGTTTACTAAAAAAGTTGTTGCTGTGTAAATTCAATTTAAACTTGCGCATTACACCGAGCAGGTGATAACCAAAGCAAAGTTGAGTAAGACTTAGTCGAAACCCTCAAAAAATATTGTGATACTTTCCAGATGAGTATGAGATCAGTAGCATTTTTATGTGGAGGAATTGGCGACCAACTTCTCCATTTCTCGCAGCTTCAAGCTTTAACCTCCTTATATTCATCAAAGATTGATATTTATTGCCAGCATCCTGCAATTATCAAAGCCATAATTTTGGGAAGCGAATGGGCCGGAAGTGTGACAGACATCAACCCGTTTAAAAAAATTATTAATTTACAAAAATACAAAGATGCAGTGCGAGAATTGCAACAAAGAAACGCTGATGTGGCGGTGATTTTTCATCCCTCCACGTCATTTAAGCTCGCTGCACATTTTGCAAAAGTTCCGCAAAGGATAGGATTTTCCTACAGTTGGCCAGACAAGTTATTTTTAACTGAAGATTTGGTAAAACAGGGAAAGGAAACTGAGACTGAACAGCTCTGGGGGCATCGACCATTCGGTGGGTTATTTGATAGGTTTCTGCTGCAACAAGAAATTGATCCAGTAGGAACGACCCCAATAAAGCCACTTGAATTTCAGAGAAAATTTTATCAGGAAATGTTTGCCGCATATCCAAGGCCTCATATTATTACAACTCTTTACTCCCAAGACAAAGGCCGATGTTGGCCATTTCTTCGCGCGGCCGACTGCCTTTCGAATGTTGTAAAGCAACATGGCGGAACAATTTTTATAAGTTCAGGTGATGATGCGCGCGAAATGAACGCAGAATTTTTAAATCATTGGCCGGAAAGTTTACCTGCACCAGTCGATGTGAGGCGCGTAACTAGTGAAATAAAAAATGAGCTAGGTCTATTTCATTTTGCTGACCTGTTTTTAGGTATAAACAGTTTTACGGCTAATCTCGCGATGAATTGTGACCTTCCATCTATTATTCTTTTTCACAAAAGGTCATACATGCTAAATTATAGAAAAAATTCAATTGGTTTATATCCACTAAAAGGGACAGAAATTGAAGATATCTGTAATGAGGATATTAAGGAAAAAATTGATGTATTTTTAGGGCAAAAAAAATGAATAAATTAAAATTACATCTCAATAGCTAGAAGTGTTTTGATTTTAACGCTCTGTTCATAAAGTTATGGTTTTGATATGACTACTCCAAGATTTAATTTGAGTCAGAAAATTCGTTGGGTGCGTCTGTTAATTAAGGGTTTTTTCAGCTCTTTCGAAAAAGATACAGCAAATGCTATTCTTCAGATGTCGGACGCAAAAAATCCGGTCATCCTCGACATTGGTGCAAATATAGGTCTGTTTACAAAAGCATTTGCACGATCAAGTCGCATGCCAAAGCGCATTATCTCAGTCGAGCCATCAACTTATGTTTATGAAATTTTGAAGCGTGTGTCGCGCAACTTGCCGAATGTAACCTGTTTTCAAGTGGCTATTTCAGATGCAAAGGGGTTTGTGAATTTGAATATGCCAGTAAAACCCTCTGGCTCAATAAGGGTAGGTCTTTCACATATAGGAAAATCTGAGCAGAAAGAGCAGCTGATAGAAAAAGTAAAGACTAATACGCTTGATGGTTTCATTGATGAAAATGTTAAAGAAAAAATCGATATTATTAAAATTGATGTGGAAGGTGCAGAAGGCTTGGTCTTAAGTGGAGCACGTAAAGTGCTGCAAGAGGATCGCCCGATTTGGTTTGTAGAAATATCTGATTTTGGGAACCGGTTTAATGGCCGTGCAGAAGATATTTTCGAAGATTTCCTCGCGTTGAATTATGAGCCGTTCATCTATACTCTTGATGGTCGTTTTGAAAAGAAAACCATGCTTGAAACAGGAAATAATTATCTTTTCATTCCAGAAGAAAAAATTAAATCTGAGTTCCCCTGTTAAAAAGTAGCAAGCAGAAAATTTTATCAGTTGTTTGAAGACTGTTTTGCTTTACAAATACGCTATCACTGCTAAAACCACTGCGTATCGGGTATTTCCGCGGAGTAGCAATCAGCTGCTAACAGTCGCCTGTCTGGGCAAAAACAAAGGCTAAAACAATGACTATTTTTGCTGCAGCGCATCCGCACCTTGCGGAGGCTCTGATAAAGCGTGGTTTTGTCACTATGACAGATGTTCAATCAGCTGTTCTCTCTGACAGCTGTCACGAACAGGATCTTCTCGTTTCGGCGCAGACAGGCTCAGGAAAAACAGTCGCCTTTGGCTTGAGCATGGCTGACCAGTTGCTTGGGTCTGATGCTGAAAACGCTCTTCCGTCTCAGCCAGCAGCCTTGATAATTACTCCCACTCGTGAGCTTGCCCTTCAGGTTAAAACAGAATTGGATTGGCTATATGCTAAAACAGATCTTGTTTTAGCATCTGCTGTTGGCGGTATGGATATCCGCGCCGAACGCCGAGCGTTGTCAGGCCGTGTTGATGTTTTAATAGGAACACCAGGGCGGCTTGTTGATCACCTGAACAGAAATAGCTTCGATGCGGATAATTTGCGTGTTGTTGTTCTAGATGAAGCTGATGAAATGCTAGATATGGGGTTTCGCGAAGATTTAGAAACCTTACTCAAAGCAGCACCAGAACAGCGGCGCACATTGATGTTTTCTGCCACTGTGCCACGAACAATTGCCGCGTTGGCACGCAGATATCAGCGGGATGCAGTGCGTGTGGAGACCATCTCTGCAGAGGAACAACATCAGGATATTGCCTATCAGGCCTGTTCAGTGCGGTCAGCAGATCGTCAGAACGCGATTATTAATCTGCTGCGCTTTCATGATGATAAAAAAGCTGTTATTTTCTGCGCCACTCGGGCGTCAGTCTCTTATCTTGCCACACGGCTTTCTAATCGCGGATTGTCTGTAGTTGCTTTGTCTGGAGATTTAAATCAGGCAGCTCGAAATCAGGCGATGCAGGCTATGCGGGACGGACGGGCGCGTGTCTGTGTAGCAACTGATGTTGCTGCCAGGGGGATTGACCTACCGAATTTGGATCTCGTTATTCATGCTGATCTCCCGCGTACACAAGATGTGTTACTCCATCGCTCCGGACGGACGGGCCGGGCTGGCCGCAAAGGCACAGCCATTATCGTTGTGCCAGATAACACTTATCGCAAAACACAGAAGCTTTTGCAGCTGGCAGGGATAACAGCAGATTGGGTTAAGGCCCCAGATGCAGATACTATCCGTGCACGTGACGATGAACGCATTTTGCAGAATGCAGATCTGACAGCACAACCTGGCGAGAAAGAGACAGAACTGCAGAATCAACTAACTGCTTCATTCAGCGCTGAACAGCTTGCTCTGGCCCTTATTCGCCAGCATCGTCGTGATTTGACGTCACCTGAAGAACTGGGTGAAGCAGGTGATATGAACATGGCAGGTGAAGTAAAAACTTATCGCTGGCTTAGCCTGTCTGCTGGTAAAGGTCAGGATATACATGTACGAGGACTGCTCTCCCTTCTATCTGGACGTGGTGGTGTTAAAAGTTCAGATGTTGGCGATATTTATCTTCATCATTCTGAAAGTCATGTTGCGATTGCTGAACCGGCTTTAAGCAGATTTTTGGATCGGCTAAAAGATGGCCATCTAACAGATGCCATAAAGGTAACACAGATTGACAGCCCAACCATTCCAGAGGGCAGAGATAAAACAAAGCGGAGGCAAAAGAAACCTTCTTTTGGTCAGAAACGCCAACGCAGAATATCCGGCTGGAGGCCTGATGATAGAACTGAAAGACCAGAGCGTTCCGGCCCAAAAAGGCATAAACCTCTCAGTGAAGAGAAATCATTCAATAAGAAAAAACCTATTCGAAAGGATAAGTCAGAACAGTCTGGACAGGCAGACAAGACTTTTAAAGAAAAAAAGAAACGGCGAAAATTGCCTAAATCAGATAAATCAGAAAGACATTATAGGGAAGAGAAACAATCAAAGGCAGGTCAGACCCTGTCTATTCCCAATAAGGGCAGAAAACCCCACAAGCCAAAGCAGGGTGGCTTTAAGCCGGTCAGACGAAAGTCACCACGCTAAGCAATAGAAGATCTCTTTGACAGTTTTTCGCAGGATGGCAGACTGGTGCGAAACAAAGATTGACAGCCTAGATCGCTTTGAACGACTATTATTTGAGGAAAGTAGTGTTAACAGCAAAGAAGGAGGTGGTCGGATGTCTAGTGTTATTTCATGGTGGACGGATCAGAAAAACAGGAATGCTAGAGGTTTGGGGCAGTCCCTGTAACCTTTGCGAACTGTTTGCGGCCTTCTTGTTGCTGAGATCAGGTGGACAAGACTGCCTCTGGGCGGGCCAGCCAGTTAACAACACGAAACGTGTAAAACACGGAAAAAGAGATGCTTCAGCGCATCTCTTTTTTGTTGTTCAACGAGTAGCTTCTGGGAACCGTTTGTTCAGAGCCTGTACTATCTGATCAATGAATTTTGCTGCGGCTACAGATAAGACACGTCCTTTGCGCTGCACAAGATGCACAATGCCCGGAGGAACATCCCGTTCATCGATGGCAATTGATTTTAGTCCCGTTACAATTTGGGTATTTTCCTCAAAGCTAAGGGGAATCCCAAAGCCAATAGCATTTTCATTGCGAATATAATCTGAAATAAAATTTGGCTCATCAGTCTTTATCACAGTCTGCAGATTCGCGGCTGTGCGCAACCTTCCAACCTCCAGCATCGTTTTCAAGCCGCCTTCAGATAAAGGTGAGATAATCGGCCAGGCTAAGCAATCCTGAAGTTTTAGGATCCGTTGTTCAGCCAAAGGATGATCCGCATGAACTAGTGCAAAAAGGGGTTGTGATACAGAAGCTACAATATCCAGATCAGAAGGCAGCACGGAGTCAAAGATAAAGGCCATATCTATTTCAAAATTCATTAGTGCGGTCAGGCTTTGTTCTGGAGTCTGACGCAACACATCAAATTGCACCGCTTGAAAATCTTGACGGTACTTCGCGATCTGCCCTGGCAGGAAGGATGCTAAAATCTCTGGCCCTCCACTGATGATAACGTGACCACGACGCACCCCAGAGAGATCTGAGATTTGTGAGAGAACACGTGACAAATCGGTCATTTGGCTGCGTATATGTTGAATAAACAACTCGCCAGCTGTATTCAACCTGACGCCGGAAGGAAGGCGCTCAAACAAGGGTGTACCTACCTCTTCTTCGAGTGCCAAAATTCGTCGGTTTAGTGCGGTAGAGGTAATATTCAGTTTCTCTGATGCTTTCCGTATCGATTTTTCTCTTGCTACTACATCAATGTAGCGCAGATGGGTCAAATGGCGCATATCTTTTGCTCCTGTTCGTGAAGTCCTTTGCTTTCAGTAGACAAGAACAGCCCTCCTGCATTGTTCATAACGCCTTGTGCTTAAAGGTCAATAGACGATGGTGCAAAAAATGCATCACGATGAATAAAATGCAGCACAATATTTTTTCACAATGGTCTGGTAACAACATTTCATAAATTCTCAACACTTGCACGAAAAATGGGATTTCAGTTTTTCGACGCATCGATGGGAACCGTGTAACAACACAAAATAGAGGACGCTATGAAATATATCATTGCAATCATTCAGCCAGGAAAGCTTGATGCCGTCCATGAGGCTTTGGGCGTGATAGGCATTTCCGGAATGACCGTTAGTGAAGTTCAGGGATACGGGCGCCAAAAAGGAAAAAGCGAAGTGTATCGCGGAGCCGAATATGCCGTGAATTACATACCAAAAATCAAAATCGAAGTTGCAGTAGAAAAAAAGGTGGCTGAGGACGTTGTGGCTGCCATTAAGACCGCCGCTGGTACTGGCAAAATTGGTGATGGAAAAATATTCGTGCTGTCACTCGAAGACGCAATGCGGATACGGACAGCTGAAACAGGCGCAGATGCGCTCTGATTTAATCAAGTATATTCAAGGAGCATTAAAATGATGCGTTTAATCAAAATTCTCACTCCCTTGGTTGCCGGGCTTTCTATTCTCAGCACACCAGCAATGGCCCAGACCGTGCCTGAACATGGGGTTTTCGTACTAAATTCACTTTTGTTTTTGATTGGTGGATTTCTGGTTATGTTTATGGCCTGTGGCTTTTGCATGCTAGAGGCTGGATTGGTTAGAGCCAAGAACACAACTACACAGTTGACCAAAAATATCGCTTTATTCTCAATTGCAGCGATGGGTTATTATTTAATCGGTTATAATTTAATGTACCCA
>CEOK01111143.1_pt1 | contig 13039 bp, 13 predicted proteins | sample 427001 | NCBI WGS metagenome assembly CEOK01 (sample SAMEA2591108, study PRJEB7988) | marine metagenome | isolation source: saline water (ENVO:00002010), including | reverse complement strand
TACTTTACCTTGAAACGGTTCCACTACAACAATCTATGAATACATTCTCTGTTTGGCCTGGCTTAGCGAATTACTTAACACGTGCTGTTGATAGGCATGAGCCCTTTGTGCTATTGGATAGCTGGGTGGAAGGGGATCAAAGTCCTCAAACTCATGGCTCGAGTTATTTAGGGCTATTTCCTAAAGAATTGATCATTATAGAGTCTTCAAAGTCAGGAGACGGGCTTTCTTCACTATTAGATGTCGCTAGTTCCTGGGGAATGGGAATGGTTGGCTATGAGAGTCATCATCACAAATTTGGACTGGATGTGCCTACGCAAGGCGACCCGCAAGTGTGGTGGATAGTCCCAACAACTGTACTCAAATTTGATCTCAACTCAAGCACGATCGAGGTTGAACTTGATGAAGAGGGTCGGGCTCAGGAGGTCATTGACGAATTATCAGCGGAGGTAGATTCGACCCAAAAAACCAAATCAATAAACAAGATAATAGACTGGTCATCAATAGAATACAAAGAATATATAAAGTGTATTAAAGATATTAAAAGGGCTATTTTTGAAGGCGACACGTATGAGGTAAACTTCACGTATCCCATGCGAACAACCTTGCAACGGCATCCCATCGAATGGGGGGAGACATTGCTACGTGAAGCCAAAGTTCCATTTAGTGCGCTCGTTCATGCTGTGCAAACGCCAGGTCAAGCATCAAGCCTCGATCGAATGGTTATTTCAGCCTCGCCCGAGCGATTTCTGAAGCTTGAGGGGCGCACGTTATCTTCTGAGCCGATCAAAGGGACGTTACGGCGTGATGATTCTATGAGTGACGCACAGCTCAAGGAGGCCCTGAAGGAGCTAGATTCGGAAAAAAATCGGGCTGAGAATTTGATGATTGTTGATTTGGTGCGTCACGATTTCCATTCCGTGTGCGAACCAGGATCGGTGGTTGTGCCGGAACTTTTCAAAAAAAGGAGTTTTGGTACGGTTCATCAGCTTATTTCGACGATACAAGGAAGGTTGCCTCACGGCGTTGGGTGGATAGAGGCCTTTGAATCTTGTTTTCCGATGGGTTCCATGACAGGAGCACCCAAAAGAGCAGCCATGCATTTGATTGATAAACTTGAGAATGAGCCTAGGGGAATCTACTCCGGAGCAATTGGGTACTGCAAGCCCAATGGGGATGTCGATTTTAATGTCGTGATTCGGACGGTTATCATCGATTTAATGACTCAGGAGGCTCGTTATCACGTAGGAGGGGCTATCACCAGTGATTCAGATCCTGCATCGGAATGGGACGAAACGAAAGTCAAAGCTCAACTTGTTGATAAGGGGTAAGGAGAGGCACGTTACCGAAACGCCAGCCTAACTTCCAAAGCCAAAGACAAGGTTATGGCAACCAAATCCGCCACTAAAAAAGCACCAATTACATCGTCTAAAACGACCGATTCGATCGCTTCTAGTTCCAAAACTTCGTCCACAAATGGTCATCACGCTACGTACCCAAAAACACTCGGGGAATTAAAAGCGTCAGGTTGGGTGTCTCGCTCGGTGAAGGAGGAGATGAGAGATAACCTTATGAAAGCCATTGCCGAGGGGCGACAACCTTTTGAAGGAATCGTAGGGTATGAATCCTCGGTGATTCCACAGGTCATGCAAGCGATTCTTGCCAAGCATGATATTTTATTGCTTGGACTACGAGGGCAAGCCAAAACCAAGCTACTCAGGCTTTTGCCACAACTCCTGGATGATGTGATTCCTTACATCGAAGGCTCAGAAATCTATGATAATCCTTACGAACCTCTGTCCGTTTACGGTCGCTCACTCGTAGCACGCCTTGGAGATGACACCCCGATCGATTGGTTGCCTCGCGCACACCGTTATGGCGAGAAATTGGCAACACCGGATACAACGGTAGCCGATTTGATTGGTGATTTGGATCCAATTAAGGCTGCCGCGAACAAATTATCCCTTGCCGATGAGCAAGTGATCCATTTTGGACTCATTCCACGCTCGAATCGTGGGATTTTTGTGATTAATGAGTTACCTGATCTGCAACCACGGATTCAAGTAGCCCTTTTGAATATTATGCAGGAACGAGACATCCAAATTCGTGGATTTAACCTTCGTATCCCACTCGATTTGTCGATTGCCTTCTCGGCGAATCCGGAAGATTATACCAATCGTGGGAACATCATTACACCGTTGAAAGACCGGATTGATGCTCAAATTATTACCCATTATCCCAAAAAACGGTCGATTGCGAAAGAGATTACCCTTCAACAGGCATGGATTCAACGTGGCCAGGACGATGGGACGCCTGTTGTTCATTTATCGCCACTGATGCATGATATTATTGAACAGGTGACCTTTGAAGCACGTGAAAGTGATTATATCGATCAAAAAAGTGGGGTGTCTACTCGATTATCACTCACTGCAATGGAACAAGTGATCTCCTCTGCAGAGCGTCGAGCGGTGCAACACGGGTACAAAGAGACGCAGGTTCGTATGATGGATATCTATCAGATGGTGCCAGCGCTGACGGGTAAAATGGAACTGGTCTATGAAGGGGAGCAGGAAGGGGCTGTCCAGGTAGCAAAGCATTTGATTGGGAAGGCTGTGAATCAGGTGTTTAAAACATATTTCCCCGATCCACAAAACAAATCCTCCAAATCGGCTCGTACACTCTATGGGTCTATTCTAGCTTGGTTTGCTCAAGGTGAAGAGCTGAATCTCACCGAATCTCTTGATGACAAAGCCTATATAAAGGAAGCTCAGCGTGTAGAAGGTTTACAAGAGTCGGTTGACGAAATCCTATCAGGTCTGGCAAAGATGGCTAAGGCGGATCACGAAATCATTACCAAAGAGGCCTTGGATACTCAATGGACATCCGCATGGCTTGATTTGGTATTGGAAGGATTGCATCAAAACTCTGTCCTTGGCAAAGATCACCTACATGAGAAAATGGTGTATACTGATCTCGTCGGAAGTGTATTAGGAGGCCTTGGTGATGAGGACGGTGACCAATATGGTGATCAGGATGAGTACGAAGAAGATATCTAATCGTTTCGTAAGCTTGAATCGTCTGAATTAGCTATTCGTATTTGTCGCAGATTCCCTTATTTTTAGAAGTTATAATTTAATCGACAAAAGACGCGATTGTTTGGCCATAGACGTTGATACTGATCAGTGTATCATGCCCAGGCAAACGTGTTTACAGTGTCAGTATCCAGCAGCAACTTATGAAAAAAGGTATTCATCCAGAGTATAAAGAGGTAAAAGTCGTCTTGAGTGACGGTTCTGAGATTCTCACACGCAGCACCATGGGAGTGAAGGATGGTGTGTATAAGAGTGAAATCGATTCCAAAAACCACCCTTTTTATACCAAGAACCAAAATCTGAACAAGAAAGCTGACCGTATCGACCGCTTCAACAAGCGTTACAAGAAGTAGGGGGTCACTTAATGCCCATGGATGTGATTGGTTTTACCTGTGGGCCACTCTATGAGAATAGTTATCTAGCTATTCTTGATAACGGTCAAGCCATCCTCGTGGATCCTGGCTTCTCAACAGATCACGAGTGGGAGCAATGCAAGCAAAAACTAAAGGACTCTGGGGCGTCGCTTTCAGCCATTTTGTTGACACATGCGCATTTAGATCACGTTTTGGGCATTCCAGTTGTGATTGCTGATTATCCTGACGTACCTCTGTATATGAGTGATCGATTTCCAGAATTGTGGCAATCTATTCCTGATCAACCCGCTATGTTTGGGGTCGATTTTCCGGTTCATCCCATGCCAATTGAACCGATTCGATTGGTTCACGGGGCAACGTGTGAATTTGATGGAGTGAGTTTCGAGGTTCGATATACTCCAGGGCATTCACCCGATCATGTAGTGTTTGTTGCCCACAAAGAGGGAGTGGTGTTTGGAGGGGATGTCTTATTCAAAGCAAGTGTGGGTCGAACCGATATTCCATTCGGAGATGGACATCTTCTCAAAGAATCCATTGAAACCCAATTGTATACATTGCCCGATGAGTTTGTCGTCTATCCGGGGCATGGTGCGTCCACTACTGTGGGTACTGAGAAGCAGTCCAATCCTTTTATTCGCGCTCATTAGTTGTATGAGCGTGGTGTTCTTTGTGAGTGTTGCGCGCTTTGTGAGTGCGTTGCGCCACAGGAACCCATTAGGCTTTTGAGTTCACTCGGCTTTTGATTGAGCCAAGTTTTTTTCACAGCGCTGGATGGCCACGTCAATGGTTGGATCCGTCTGCGTTTTCGCCAGTTTTTGCCACATCTTCTTCGCTTCGGCCCATTTTTGCTGGGATTCTAGAATCTTTGCCAGCGTTGGAGTAGCAATTTTTCGATTCACAGATCTGATCTTTTGCTGGGGCTTCAGGGTTGGCGTGTCTGAGGTTTCTGTCTTCCCACTACGCAATCGACTTTGAAGCTCCATCGTTTTAAGGGCGTTGATGAGCTCATCCACACTATGGGATCCTTTCTCAGAGCTACTCGGAGCTCCTTCCCATGAAGGAGGAACCCACGCGTGTTCCACGGCCCACTCTAACCCTTTCGGATGAAGTAGGAAGTAGGGGAGTGCCTTTAGCGACTCATCTTCACCAGCGATACGTTTTGCTTTTTGGGCTGCATCCAACGCCAAATCCCGTTTGCCTTGGACTTCAAAGAGTAAGGTGAGGTCGAGGAATAATTCGCCTGTAATGTGATTATCCTTCATCGACGCCTGAATGTCCCGAAAGGTGGATACAGGGTACTCTTTGGTTCGCTGTATCTTTTTGAGGAGCTCTACTCGTCTGTATGGATCATCTATGGAAGAATCTACCATTGGCTGACACTTTGTGTGAACATAGCTTCGGCAATTTGATTAAGGGCCTCTTGAGCCGCTTCACGTTCCCCCTCAATGGGATTATTCACGATATCAAAGGTTGAGGTTGCTGTCAAGGTCGAGCTGAACACAGGCTCATCTTCACCTGCATAGCGCATCGTGGCTTGCACCCGAATGGTCACCTCATTGCGTTCGGCAGTCTCCTCTCCTGACACACTAAAGGGTAGGTTGGTATAACTTAGGAGTACCCCTTCAAGCGTGGCATCAGCCTCCTCAGGACTGTTGGCAAGACGCAATCTAGACCGATTAATGAACTCATTAAAACATTCGTCATAGAGCCATTGATTTAATGATCCAATCCCGCTCCCAGAACGATCGTCAAAATAGGGGATAAAGAGCGTCTCTACTTCACTTGGGATGGATGTTCCTGTGAAGGAGTATTTAACACATCCAGATAGGCTTATGAATGCCAGAAAAGCGCCTAACATAAGGTTGCGAAAAACCATTGAGGCTCTTGTGTGTTTACGACGATTACTTGGAGTATGGGGACTCAATGCCTTCATGAGTCAAGTCCATACTGGTCTATTTTCCTGTATAGCGTCCGTTCACTAATACCCAAGGCCGTGGAAGCTTTGCGGCGATTCCCTTCAAACGTTTCCAGTGCTCGCTCAATGACCGTACGCTCGAGGGCTTCTAGACTTGGGAATTCCCCTTCATTCCACTGAGCTGAGCGTAGGTACTCCATGGGGTCTTCTGGAGCGTTTCCTCCCCACGGGGACTCACTTGAATCGACGGTTTCTGAGTGATGATCATCTTTTTTTGAGTCACTAGTGCCATCCTCTGGATTCAATGAGGGTCTATCTGAAGGTCGTAGGTGTGACGTGAGATCGTTTGGATCAATGGGATGGGATTGAGGTGCTGGCAGGGCAGGGGTGTAGGTGGATTGAGGCTGATTCCAGCTCCCCATAAACCAGTTGGCCATCATTCGTTTGAGCTCGGTAATCTCTGTCCGTACATCGAGCATGGCTTTGAGTAGGAATTGAAACTCACTCGCGTGATCGTTGTGTCCTGCCCGAAATTCATCGTCTTGTTGATATCCACCTTGGCGTTCGGTGGCATGCACAGAAGGGAGGTGATCTGTGGATCCAAGATGTTGCCGCCCTTTGAGATATTTTTGGAGCCGCGTCTTGTCGACGGTTTGAGATTTCTCCAGGACAATAAGTTGCTCGGCCACATTTTTGAGCTCTCGAATATTTCCTGGCCAACGATAGGACAGCAACAACTCTTCCGCATCCTCGGTAAACCCCCTGAAACTTGAATCGTATTTTGCGGCAAACTCACTGGCAAACGTCCGAAACAGAGGCAAAATATCCTCAGTCCGTTCACGCAGAGCAGGAAGTTTAATTTTGACCGTATCTAGGCGGTAGTAAAGATCCTCACGAAATGTCCCTTCCTTGACCATTGCCCATAAGTCTCGATGGCTTGCAGCAATGACACGAACATCACTTTGGCTAGCCTTAGAGGAGCCAACTCGGAAAAAATCACCCGTTTCTAGGACGCGAAGTAACTTGACTTGCACGTTTTTGGGTGTGTCACCAATTTCATCCAGGAAAATTGTGCCTCCATTTGCTTTCTCAAAATACCCCATGCGAGCTTCGTGGGCACCTGTGAAGGCCCCTTTTTCGTGACCAAATAGTTCACTTTCAATAATTCCTTCTGGAATAGCACCACAGTTCACGATGACGAGAGGGCCCTCTTTTCTCAGACTCTGAGAGTGAATCGCTTTGGCCGTGACATCTTTTCCAACGCCACTTTCCCCTTGCAAGAGCACAGATATGTCCGTTGGAGCGACTTGCTCAATCTGCCGAATCACCGTTTGAATGGCAGGTGATTTACCCAAAATCCCAAAGGTTGATTTGGATGCTGGTTTCATGACGCTAAGATTAGGAGGTTGCTAATGCGTGGGCCTGCTCATCACGCCCAAAAAACGCCTGAATAGATGATTTAGCAATAGGCTGTCCCATGAGGGTTGCCGACGTGGTCGAGGTGATTTCGACCTCTACATAATCTCCAGGTCCAACGCCATCTAATTTATCAAAGACCACCATTTTGTTGGTGTCGGTTCGCCCTGACCACTGATCAGAGGAGCGTCTAGATTCCTGTTCTATCAATACTAAATGTTTTTGGCCCACTTCCTCAAGATTGATGTCTGCCTGAATCGCCATTTGTTGGTTGATGATTTCGGTCAATCGCGCCTTTTTCACCTCATCAGGAACATCATCCTTCATTTTGCGATGGGCGTACGTCCGCTCACGTTCTGAGTAGGCAAACATGTAGGCTAGCTCATATTTCACCTCACGCATGAGCGAAAGGGTATCTTCATGCTCTTGCAGTGTCTCCCCACAGAAGCCGGCAATCATATCGGTCGACAGCGTCAATCCAGGAATAATGGACTTCATTTTGGCCACGAGATCGAGGTATTCTTCCCTTGTGTAAGGGCGCTTCATGCGCTCCAGCATGCTTGTGCTTCCAGATTGCGCGGGAATATGAATGAAATTGCACAGATTGGGTCGCTCGGCAATCAAATGGAGTAGCGGTTCTGGAAAATCTTTTGGGTGGGGTGAGGTAAATCGGAAACGCACTTCAGGATTCACTTGACTAGCCAGATCCATGAGTCGGGTAAAATCGGTCTCTTCAAACTTGTAGGAGTTAACATTTTGTCCCAACAGGGTTATTTCCTTGTACCCTTCATCGCTGAGCTGCTGAATTTCATGGAGAATACTCTCCACGGGGCGACTTCGTTCTCTACCTCGGGTAAAAGGAACAACGCAAAAAGCGCACATATTATCACATCCTCGCATAATGGAGACAAACGCGGTCACACCATTTCCAGACGTACGTACAGGAGTGATATCTGCGTAGGTTTCCTCCAGGGATAACAAGACGTTGACGGCTTTGCGGCCATCTTCAATCTCAGCAATTAGATTTGGGATATCACGATACGCATCAGGCCCAACCACAAGATCGACCAAATGCTCACGCTCAATCACTTTTTCTTTGATTCGTTCCGCCATACACCCAAGCACACCCACAGTCATGGATCGGTTTTGCTTCTTCACACCTCGGAGCTCTTTCAGGCGATTCCAAATTTTGGTTTCTGCATTCTCTCGAATGGCGCAGGTATTCAACAGCACAACATCTGCCTCCTCCGCACTATTGACAGGGCGTAGACCCGCCTCCAACAAGATGGCGTTGACGACCTCGGTGTCCGCAAAGTTCATTTGGCAACCATACGTCTCGATGTAGAACCGTTTGTTGTTTTCAATATTGCCAATGGTAAATTCCATACTTCGTTTGGTTTGCGTCTGTAATAAATGCTAAACTCAAAAGTACGAATATTTGACTAGAAAGCCTGTTTTTAACCAAAAATAACTGACATTGTGTCAGGAATTGTTCTTGATAGGCGAGTGTTTTAAAGTCGTAAATTGATAATATCCATCCAATAGGATCAAGCATTGAGCACCGACTATTCATATTTTTTAACTCCAAAAACCAGCGTAAAAAAATATGAAATTAGGCATCGACAGTTTTGCTGCTGTACCCTATGACACTGCAGTCACAAGTACGCCCCAAGACTGCGCTCAAGCCCTGGAATACCTGCTCGACCGAATCGTCGCGATGGAAGAGGCAGGCCTTGACACCTTTGGCCTTGGAGAGCACCACCGCAAGGAATATCTCGATGCGTCCCCGCTGACGATTCTGGCCGCTGCTGCCGCGCGGACGTCTAAGATTCGATTGCTCAGTGCCGTGACCGTGCTCAGCGCTGCTGATCCGGTGCGAGTGTATCAGCAGCTGGCCACCTTGGACTTGTTGTCCAAGGGTCGAGCAGGGCTTGTGGCTGGGCGAGGCTCGTTTTCTGAAGCATTTCCATTATTTGGACTCAATTTTCAAGATTATGATGCGCTTTACGAAGAGAAGTTAGAGCTCCTATTGGCTCTTCGTGATAACGAAACTCTCACATGGGAAGGGCGATTCCGATCCGCTCTGACACACCAAGCGGTTTATCCAAGACCCTATCAATCCCCGATACCGATTTATGTTGGGGTCGGAGGAACTCCTCAGTCTGTTGTTCGAGCGGGGAAACTTGGTCTCCCACTAATGCTGGCGATTATTGGAGGAGAGACCCATCGTTTCCGCCCGCTGGTCGATTTATACAAAGAAACGGGTCTAAAACATGGCTTTAATGAAGATCAACTCACGGTTTCAGTCCATTCACTTGGCTATGTTGCTCCACATGGAGATCAAGCTAGAGATGAGTTTTTCCCAGGCTATGCCAAAACATTTAGCCGAATTGGTCAGGAACGAGGCTGGGGTGGTGGAGTGACTCGGGCTCAATTTGATGCTGTGACTCATGACATGGGAGCCCTGATAGTCGGTGACCCTCAAGAAGTGGCGGATAAAATCTCCCGGCATAGTGAAGCTTTAGGCGGTATTGAGGAGATGAGGCTCCACATGAATGTGGCCGAATTATCCCAAGAGCAATACTTGCAAAGCATTCATCTTTTGGGGAAAGAGGTTCGCCCTTTGCTGGATCAGTAATCCATTCTTGGAGGGTAAGCCCTTTGCTGATCCGATCATCAAGAAGCGCGCGTTTTACCGCCTCGTTTGACGAAACTAGCCAGGCCACGTCTCAGGAGAGAGTCTCCATTCTTCAAGCGTTTCTAGGTCTTCGCTTGATACAACCCCTTTTTGCACAGCGACATCGATAAGTGTGGCATAATCGGTTAGACTGTAAACAGGAATCCCTTTTTGTGCAAAAGCATCATTGGCTTGTGTGAAGCCATACGTGAAAATGCTCAGCAAGGCCGTTACGTCCACCCCTACAAACTCCAAAGCATCAATAACACCAAGCGCGGATCCACCTGTGGAGATTAAATCCTCAATCACGACAGTCTGCTCCCCTTTGTCAATGCCACCTTCTATTTGGTTTCCTAATCCATGCGCTTTCGCTTTGCCACGAACATAAGCCATAGGCAAAGAGCATTGATCCGCCACCCATGCAGCATGTGGAATTCCTGCCGTAGCGGTTCCAGTAATCACGTCAGGCATGTTTGGGAGTCCATGAAGAATCTCGATAAATCCGTCACGAATGAGAGTGCGAATCTCAGGATAACGCAAGGTGAGTCGATTATCACAATAGATAGGAGAGTTCCAGCCAGAGGACCATGTAAGAGGTTCATTCGGTTTGAGGACCACGGCATGAATATCAAGTAAATGACCTGCTAATGTCCGTGCAAGTGCTGAATCGTGGATTTGAATGGGTGAGTCTGTCATGGGTAGAGATTAAATCATCGTCGATGCGATCATTAAAGCAACTGTCGTTGCAACAGCCGCAAAAGCAGCCGCAAGATCATCTAGTAATATACCATTTCCACCTGAGAGTCGTTCAAGACGCCGAATCCCTAATGGTTTGGTAATGTCATATACACGGAAAAAACAGACAGCCAACGCGATCGTAATCCAGCCTTTCATCTGTAGGGCGTCTCCATAAAATTCACCCAACAAAAACATCACAGAAATCACAAAGGACATGCCAGCCGCTTCATCGCTTACCAGTGCAGATGGATCGGGTCCATAGGTTTCAATCATCTCATCGGCGGCCCAAACAGTGATCCAAGACCATGTAAGGCAAGAAATCCCATACAACACCCCCATCCAAAGGCCTTGAGAGGGAATAGATAGCCAAGACAGTAGCGTAAATACAAGATAGCTTTCAATAAGGAGTGAAAAGGAGGCCACTGTCCCTTGTGCATAAGGAAGATGCCCGATACCCATCATGGTTGCTAAGGATTCTTTCCGCGTCATGACAGATTACTCATGATAGATTACCCTGTGTCGTGACCATAGGTTAAGCTAACGTGTGTGTTTGATCCATGCGTCTTGAGGATCGTAGCGTATCGATTCCACTCCAAACAGTGATCACAGCGATTGCAATATACAGCCAAAACATCGCCCAAGTACTCAAGATGGGCCCAGAAATTACATATGCTGGATACGGCAGTAGATCTAGAAGATGCAATCCTAAAGCAAGGTGAATAAAGATCATTTGAGCCGTGGTTTTGGCTTTTCCGCTAAATCGAACGGGGAAAGCTAGCACAGTCGAAGCCGGTTCTATTTTGATGGCCTTGAGCCGACTCCAAGCTCGGATGCCTTCCATGAGCACTTCGCGTGAAGCAATAATCCCAAACAACCACCAAGGGTATAGATGTGAATCTAGGCTTGGAAGAATCGCAAACACACATAGAACCAATATTTTGTCGGCCCATGGATCTAAAATGGCCCCAAGTTTTGATTCCGCATTCAGGGCTCTTGCTATGGCTCCGTCCAAAAAATCCGTGATAGAGGCTATGAGTAAGCTAATAAATGCTGTCAATGCAATCGAAGAGGATGTAATGTCTCCAGTGTAAAAAAGCCAGACAATCCACGGACCTGCGAACCCTCGAAGGATGGTCAAAAAATTGGGTATGTAGGTCACAAGAGATCTGAACATTGGCGATCGAATGGATTTGAGAGTAAATTGCACCAACTTTCAACAAGTCTCAACCGTTAATGCGAATACTGGTTCTCTCTATTGGTGACGAACTCCTTCTGGGTGACACGATAAATACGAATGCAGCGGCATTTGGCCGTCTCTTGGTAGAGGAAGGTTTGCGGTTATCACAAGAACAGATGATTAGCGATGATGCATCGATGATCTATCAGGCGCTTTCAGATGCATGGGGACAATGGGACGTGGTGGTCACTACGGGTGGATTGGGACCCACTCATGATGATCGAACTTTGGATGTATTGAGTCGCTTTTGTAAAGATTATAGCCTCGCAATGAAGGAATACGACAATGCATTTGGTGTTGAAAAGGGAGTTTTGGTACAAGGGGAGAAAACCTGGTTGATGGCCTTGCCAGGGGTGCCTTATGAAGCTGAGGGGATGTTTAAGACAATTGTCCTACCCAAAATCCTCGCCTCAGCTCAGCAAGAGCTCACATTTCCCCCGAGATATATTATGACGGCAGGGGAAAGAGAAAAAGATCTCGCCAATGAGTTTATCGGAGATTGGTCGCACTTTGAACAAAAGGGGTGCACGCTGGCCTATTTACCGGGGGCAGCAAATGTGAAACTCAGATTAGGGGTGGATTCAACACCAGGGATCACCAAAAAAGAGGCGATGGGCCTGCTAGATGAGTTTGAAGTGTTTGTGAGGGGGCGTGTTGCTTTTTGCACTTATGGATCGAAGACGACAGACACATTATCCAATATTGTATTGGAGTTGTGTCGAAGCAGAGGGTGGCGTTTAGGTGCAGTTGAGAGTTGTACAGGCGGGATGATAGGGGCTTCATTAACAGATCCAGCTGGAGCTTCAGATGTGTTTATGGGCTCATTGGTTACGTACTCAAATGAGGCGAAAATCTTGCAATTAGGGGTCAAAACGGAGACTCTAACACAATTTGGAGCAGTTAGTAAGCAAACAGTGATAGAAATGGCAATGGGTGTTCGAAAAGCACTAGGCGTTGAGGTTGGATGTTCTGTTTCAGGGGTTGCCGGGCCAAGCGGTGGCTCAAATGAAAAGCCTGTGGGAACCATTTGGTTTGGTCTAAGTACGCCAGCAGAGACGTTTGCGTGGACAACCCAGGTGGGGCACACGCGTGAATTGAACCGTTCGAGGTCTGTGATTTTAACTTTGGAGGCGCTGCGACGCACTCTTGTGGGTGAATCCAGGCTGCCGCGAGGTGTCCTAAAACAGTTATGATGAGATCACTTGTCCATTTGAGGAATGTGTGCGGGTTGCTTTTGATGGCTTCTTTTTGGTCGAGTTGTTTGCAAGCACAATCGGTCCTACTCACAGATTCAACATCGAACTGGATTCCTGCTTTCTCCTTGCAAGAGGCTAATGTGCATCTGCCCGCTACTGGAGTTACCCATGGAGCCATGCTTCGTAATGCACCCATGGCTTTGGAGCGCCCCAACGACGAGATTCAGACACCCATCCTTCGTACAGACGGTGCGTTATGGCGTAATCCATGGATAGGAAGTGTACCATTAAACCTGATTCCAGCTAGTGATGTGGGAGTGCTTACAACCTATGGGCAGCGGTTAAGTTTGTCATCGGTTCGACGTCAATCGCCCAAACCTGTCATAGAATTAGA
>CEOK01180513.1_pt1 | contig 13042 bp, 22 predicted proteins | sample 427001 | NCBI WGS metagenome assembly CEOK01 (sample SAMEA2591108, study PRJEB7988) | marine metagenome | isolation source: saline water (ENVO:00002010), including | reverse complement strand
ATAAGTTTATTATAATTAGATATTTGTAAATTTAAAACAAATTAAAGGAGAAAATAATGGCAAACGTAGAAGAAAAATTCGTTGCTGATGATGGAGTCTCAAGTGTACCTGATGCTGTAACACCTGAAGGTGGAGAAGGTAAAAAGGACAAGCTGAAGAAGACAACAACCGATGAGCCAAAAGGAGCTGCAGACGCTAAGAAAGTAACACCTGACCAAGGTGGTGCTGGAAAGCCAGTCCCAACAGCTGAAGAGGCAGAAGTTGAAACTGATGAAGTTGAAACAGTCGAAGAGGTTGTAATAGAATCTTCAATTGAGTCTATTATCGAAGGCGAAGAATTATCAGAAGAATTCAAATCTAAAATATCTTTAGTATTTGAAGCCGCATTAAACGAAGAAGTCGCAAAGCAGACTGAAACAATTCGCGAAGAGTTGACAAAATCTTTAGATGAAACATTGGAAGAAACTGTTGCTGAGAAATTAGAAACAATTACAGAAAATGTTGACAAGTATTTAGATTATGTAGTCTCTGAGTGGATGTCTGAAAATGAAATAGCAATTGAATCCGGAATTAAGGTTGAAATGGCTGAATCATTGATGTCAGGTCTCAAGAACTTATTCGTAGAGCACAACGTATCAGTTGATGAAGAATCAGTTGATGTTGTGGCAAACTTAGAAACAACAGTCTCTGAATTAGAAGGTAAAGCAAACGACTTAGTAAACGAGAATATCGACTTACAAAAAGAAATTGCTACTTTTAAGGCAGGACAAAAATTTGACGAACTTGCAGAAGGTCTATCTGAAAATCAGGTAGAGCGTTTGAAAGTTTTGTCTGAAAAGCTTGATATTGAAGATCTTGATGCATACGCAGAAAATCTTCAAGTAATTAAGGAATCATTCTTCAGTGATAAGCCGATTGTTGAAAAACATGACGTCCAGGAAGAGAATGATGAAATTATTCTAGAGGAACAGGAAGTAACTAAACCAGCTTCTGAGCACACCTCTATTAACGCTCTTGTTGAAGCTTTCAACACTAGAAAATAAGAATAATTGAATTTGGTTTTTTAAATTAAATTTAACTTAGAGGAGATCCAAAATGGATAACTATACAAGACTAGTGGAAAAGTGGGAGCCAATTTTAGCGCACGATTCTTTTTCACCAATCACTGATTCTCATAAGAAAGCAGTTACAGCTACTATCTTAGAGAATACAGAAAAAGCACTCATGGAATCAGGTGACTTATCTGCTAACATGACTAGCTTGCTTTCAGAAGCACCTGCTAACGACGCCGGAACTGGCGGATTTGGTGGTGGCGCGACTGCAACTGGTCCTGTTGCTGGTTACGATCCTATCCTTATTTCATTGGTAAGACGTGCTGTACCTAACTTAATCGCATATGACATCTGTGGTGTTCAGCCTATGACAGGTCCTACAGGACTTATCTTCGCAATGCGTTCAAGATACAGCTCACAATCTGGTACAGAAGCAATGTACAACGAAGCTGATACAGACTTCGCTGGTGCAGGTACTCATGCTAACACACTTCCTAATGCTAATACTTCGTTGATTACAACTGGTACTGGTATGGGAACAACTGAAGCTGAAGCTTTGGGTGATGGTAGTGGTACTAACTATGCTGAAATGGCATTCTCAATCGAGAAGGTTACTGTATCTGCTAAGACTCGTGCCTTAAAGGCTGAGTATACAACTGAGCTTGCTCAGGATCTTAAGGCTGTTCACGGCTTAGACGCTGAAACAGAACTTGCTAACATTCTTCAAACTGAAATCTTAACAGAGATCAATAGAGAAGTTGTTAGAACAATTTATACAACTGCTGTTGTTGGTGCCGCTGGTACTGCTTCTGCTGGTGTATTCGACCTTGACGTTGATTCCAACGGAAGATGGTCAGTTGAGAAGTTCAAAGGCTTAATGTTCCAAATCGAGCAAGAAGCTAATGCTATTGCTAAAGACACAAGAAGAGGAAAAGGTAACGTTGTTATTTGTTCTTCTGATGTTGCTTCAGCGCTTCAAATGGCTGGTGTTCTCGACTATACTCCTGCTCTTAACTCTAATACTCTAGAAGTTGATGACACAGGTAATACTTTTGCTGGTGTTCTTAACGGAAGATTCAGAGTATATGTTGATCCTTTCGCAGGCGGAAACTACTTAGTAGTTGGTTATAAGGGTTCATCTGCATTCGATGCAGGTTTATTCTATTGCCCATACGTACCATTGCAAATGGTTCGTGCCGTTGGCGAGAATAGCTTCCAACCAAAAATTGGTTTCAAAACCCGTTACGGTATGGTTGCTAATCCTTTTGCTCAAGGAGCCACTCAAGGTTCTGGTGCATTGACTCAGGATACCAACAAGTATTACAGAAAAGTTCGTATTTCAAACTTATTCTAATACTGAGAAGTTTAGGTCAACTAAACCACGCAAACGATTCTTCGGAATCATTGAGAAGGACTCCAATCGGGGTCCTTCTTTTTTTATTTGTATTTTTTAGAAAAATAGGATCGTAATAAAAATATACGTGTATATGCTACTATAGTCATAACTAAAGTGACCAGAGTGCCCAGCATGACAGGATCAGTTATACCGAACCGTTCTATATAGATATACAACAAAAAGAGGTTTAAAGGGTAATTTACAGCTAGGCCAGTTGCGATTTGTGTTGCAGTTTCTTTATGAATACGTTTAGTTTCTTTTTTCATTTAATAAATGTACCTAGTTCCCCACCAATTGTATCGTACTTTACAGAAGGTCCATGTTCAAGACCCAAACGATCGGTTTCAAAATTCTTTGCTATCATGTGTATTGTATCATTATCTATATATGAAAGACATCCTATAGGAGTTTGGCAATCTCCATCTATTTCTTTTAACATTGCCTTTTCTGCCATTGCACAATACCAAGTATCCAAATGATTTCTTGATGAAGTCATAACAGTAATGTCTGTGTCTTTTTGATTTGTAGGTTTACGAGTCTGTAAAGCAATTACACCTTGACCAGGTGCAGGCAACATTTCAGCGGTTCCAAATACTCTTGATATTTTATGATCATATCCTAATTCGTCAACACCAGCTTTTGCTAATACGATCGCGTCGTACTCTCCATTCTCTTGTTTCGCGATACGAGTATCTATATTGCCACGTATTGGAATGATCTGAGAATTAGGATAGAGGTCTTGTAGCTGAGCTATTCTACGCGGACTTGATGTACCTATTGTTCGAGGATTAACATTATTACCAATTAAACAATCTCTGAAATCGTTTCTTTCTAATACACATGATATCTCTAACAGTTCATCGTTGTCTCTTGTAAGATCTTTAAATGCATGAACTGCAATATCTATTTCTCTATCAATAAGAGCTTGTTCTATCTCTTTACAAAAGACACCTTTACCACCCATTTCTTCAATTGATGTAGTAGGATTTAAATCTGCTTTGGAATCAATAAGAACTATATTACCTGGGACAAGCTGCTGTGCTTTGGCAGTGTAGGCTCGAGCTAATTTTGATTTTCGAGTTCCTATCCATGGTATCATAATCTGTTCCTTATAAGAAAGGCTGGTTAACTTGATCTCTAAAAGAGTTTAATAGTGAGTCTTTGAGATTCGTAGTCAACCAGCCTTAAACTGAAATTGAATCGACTGGCTGGCCTCGGACTTATATCTTACTTCGTTAACTTCAGAACCCTGGGTAACATTTAAGCATACTCTCAGGCATTAAGAAGAAGATCCTGCTCTGCCGAGCTGTGTCGTTAGCCTTGCGGACTAACCTATCTCTTTTCAGACTGCGGGGTTTCTCTCCCACTTCGGTATCGAGTGTTTCTACATACCCGAGCTCGCCTCAGTCTACATTGATTCGTTCTATCCCACTATATTATCTCACTTCCTGAGCGGCCTTCCTCGAGCTGCCGTATGGGTTGTCCACCTCATGTCTCAATAGCATCTGTTTGATAAGAACAGCTTTTATTACCACTGAAGTCTCTCTGCCGCGTAGGTAATTGCATTTTACCATATCTCTTGCGGTCAGGGGTGTTTCCCTCAATATACGACTATTATACTATAGTTCTTTACTAATGTCAATAGTTTTTATGAAAAAAGTTTAATTATTTGATAATATGAAATCTGCTACGTCAGAACCCTTGATAGCTTCAACAAGAACAGGTATACCTCTTGCATCCATTTTATCAAGAAAATCTTTTGCATGTTTGTATCTCATCTCACCTTGGTCAATTTTTTCCATTGTGGATGGATTAATGATAGAGACATTAAATAATGTAAAGTCGGTAATTTCAGACATCATCTTCTTCTGTTTCTCCCCACCAATTCCATCGGCCGTTTTCAAATTCTTTGTATGGCTCTGTTGGTTCAGGGCTTATGAGACCTCGTAGCATTTCTATTTTTTGTAATGCTATGACCTCTTTTAGACTTTGAGCAAAGTCTTTAGAAGTACCATTAAGAACTGCACTTCCATCAGGGCGATGGATTATCCAGTTATCAAGAAAGTCTTCTAATTGCGTCATTTGTTATTTCCTTATATTTCGGCAATAGTTGATTTATGAATTACACTTGATTCCAACCTACCATACTTATCGTATGTATACACGGTTTGTTGCTGATGATCTCCATGTACTTGAGTCGTTATTTTTACAACACGCTTATCATACGTGATTTCGTTGAAATAATTATTTGGCCACGGTACTGGGTTAACAGGAGTAACTTCCATTTATAGATCCTCTTCTTTCCATAATTCGTCGTACTTAACAAGTTCTACTTCGCCTTCTTCATCTCTTCGAGTTCTAATGTACTTCAAATCAATTAAAGTATCAATAGTTTCTTGAGTGATTCTTTTTCTTTTCTTTAATGTTGGTGAGTCTGTTCCAAAATAAAAACCTAGCACAGTAAATACAACTGCAGTAGTCCAATACATCCAAAGATCCATACTAATCTCCATGACGGGCTAACACCGCATCAATGATTCTTTCCTGTGGAGATGATATCATATCAATCTTTTCAATTGGTTCTTCAGTTATTATAAAGCCACATTCGATTGCCATTTCATATAACTGATCTTCGGACATGTTTCTTAGACAAGCTTTCAACAAATCATTTTTATTAATGATTTGTCTATCAGCGTCCTCGAACAATTGCCTTGCTAAGCTACTTTGCATATTACACTCCTATTTAATATATCAATAATTATAATTTATGCAACTTCTGTTGCATTCCACCATTCAGGAATGTCACGCTTGGACCATATCATACTAAAACGCTTTTGCTTTGTATGATAAAACGCACGGTATGATTTTACCGCATCTTCAGAAATGCATTCTGGGTTTGATGCCATGGCAAGTCTGAATGGTGTTCTTTTATTTGACTTATTAATATTTACAGGAGAAGCCTGTAACGCTTGTCTTAGCTTTCTATCTGTTGCATGTATTTTTCCATACCTATGTGTATATTCATCACACAGTGCAGTAAAGTGTTTATAGTGCCAATTATAATTGGCTGAGTTTTCTCTTGTCCAAATAGTACATGGATGATTGAAATGACATGCTTTATACAATGTCCTTTCTCTTTCTTTATCTTCAAGATAATAATATTGTAGCATAGCACCACGCTTTGATGGCCTACGCTCCATTATGCCGTCAATCATACGATGAGTTGTTGAAAGCATTTGTGCAGATTCAATAACCATCTTAACAACATGTTTATCACATTGCTGTTGAGCGGCTTTAATAGGGTCGTCGTCTAAAATAAACAGATTCATAGTTGCTATTATATCAAATTAAAAACTAAATGTCAATGGATTTTATCTTCATATAGTGAAAAGCCCAGGGGGGATCCTGAGCTTCTCGGTTTTGGTCAGAACGACCTATGCAGCTGACAGTAATGAAGCAGTAACATTCCAGTTACCTTGAGGAGTCCTTACCTTGATGTTCTTGGTATTGACTTTTATAACTTCACCAACAATCTTTTCGCCGATCCTTGTAGTAAAGGAAACAGATTGACCAACTTCAAAAGACCTAGCAGCTTTAAACTGATCGTTCCTTTGCTTTGCCTTAATCATCTGAATGATAACCGATACATCAGTACCTTCAGCTTTGTTGATTAAAGCTTCTAATTTAGTCATTTCACTTTTTGATAATTTCATAATTTATTTCCTAATTAATTTAATTTATACAACCATTATACTATAGTTCTTTATGAATGTCAATAGTTTTTTTCATTTATTTTCAGTTAATTCTTGCTGAGCGTAACGAATTTCAGCAAGGTCAACTTTAAGTTCAGATAACATAGCCATTGTTTCAGGACCAAAGTACTCCTTGCCTAAATGCTTGTTCAATGTTAGCATTGCGTTTTGGGCTTCGTGCAGAGCAGAAATCTTTCGGTCAATGTTATTTACTTCAATCATCATGCGGACATCTCTACGAAAGAACGTTGGAAGTTTTCTAGGCTAACTTCTTGTTCTTCTTTGCCATTTGCGAACAAGATAAGTTCTTGTGCTAGGCTTAGGCACTCTTCACGAGTGAGTTGGATAGTTTGGAAACTGCCTCGATCAGATACAGTAAGTTGAAGCATTGCGCCTCGGTCTTTACCACCTGCGAAACGAGTTTGGGAAATATCAGTACCGGGTACATCGCGAAGTTCAGTAGACATTGTTGTTTCCTTTTTCGATTATTGAATGTATATAATAATCTATATCATAAAGAATGTCAACAACTTTTTTTAGTTTTTTAATAACATTTTGTTATATAAAATGAATTATTGATAACAAATAAAATGACCTCTAGATCGTCATTAAACGGCTGACAATATTGTACTACTAATTGAAATAAGACCTCTAGAAGGAGAATACAAGCTTCTTGACTGAGATTAATGGTGACTATCCGCCGCTTACGATGTATAAATAACATTGAAGGTTTTTTACCTTCTAGTTACAGGATACTTATGGAAGAAATATTTCAACTTATATCAGACGTAGGATTGCCTATTGCTGGTGCCCTTACAATGGGATTCTTCATATTCATTATTATTAAGCAAATCTTTGAAGGAATCGTAGATGATATTGGCACTCTGACAATGTTTGCAGAATCATTAGAGGATAGGGCGTCCACAATGTCAAATGAGATGATCAAGATTGATCTTCTTGTGAGTAGTGCATTGGGTTTAAATCCTGACATCGAAAGAGTGGCCCGTGCCGAAAACTTTATAGAGGACGGAAAATTGGATGTCAGAAGAGACTAGAATAAATGGTAAAGTTTGGAAAAAGATACAGGCAGGACAAGATTGGAGTGATCTAGATACTTGGCTAGGTTTGGGAATTGCGTTAACGGTTTTAGGACTTATGTTAGCAGCACATTACTTTGGTTGGGTTGATCCTTATGATTGGAATTAAATAATGGATATAGCAAGTTTAGTTAACGAGTATGGCTTTCCTGCTGTTATGGTAGTAGGTCTTGGGTATTTTGTGTACTTTGTGTGGAATTTTGTTAACACACAATTACAGCCTAAGATTGATAAGCAACACTTGGCTTTAATAAAACTCATTGATAGAATGAGAATGTTGGATCAAGACTTAATAAGATTACAACAAAAAGTTGATGTTGTACTAAAATATCGAGAAATTGAAGAGTTGAAGAAAAGAGGTGAAAATAAAAATGAAGATTAATGGAACACATTTAGGAGTAGTATTAATACTTGTATTTTTTACATTACAAGTTTTTGCCGAGCCAATAGTTCATAAATTTAAAAATCCTTCATTTAGTGGAATAGGTACAGGTGCTCATTATTTAACAATTGAGAATCAGGAGCACTCAAGAAAAGAACAAATTAAAGATGCTTTGGCAGCGGCCGAGAGAGCAGCGCAGCGTGAACTCGACAACACCACTTTATCAAAATTTATTCGTAACCTAGAATCAAGGATTTATGCTCAATTAGCAAAACAGCTTGTGGACAATATGTTCAGTAATGATAATCCTGTAAGGTTTGGATCTTTTGTATTAGAAGGTTCAACAGTAACATATGAAGTAATAACAAATGAAGATGGTACTGAATATATTAAAATGACAATTGTTGGTGACGATGGAACTACTACGGTCATCGAAATACCAATAGGATCTGGTAATTTTGGCGGAGGGACTGATGGTGACACGAATCCTGATGGCGGCTAGCTTTGCGTTTTTGACAAGTTGTGCACAAATGCCACAATGGTCTGAAGGACCTGCTAATTGCGAATACGGGCAAGGAAAATATGAACAAGGTTTTTACAAAACTCGTGATGAAAATGGAGACGGTTTAGCTCTTGATAAAATTAATACGGGTGTTCGTAAATACATCGAGTCAAAACAAATTTGCCTTGAGCAACCCGAGGTAGTTAGGTTACCTGCTTATATAGATTTATTAAATTTACCACCTGCAAAAAATAAACCTGTGGTGGCGGTATATGGATTTTTAGATAAGACAGGACAAAGAAAAGATTCTGTAACAGGACAGAGTTTCTCCACTGCGGTAACACAAGGTGGAACAGAATTGTTAATAGATGCTTTAAAGACAGCGGGCGGTGGCTCCTGGTTTAGAGTAGTAGAAAGACAAGGTATTGACGCTCTTGTAAGAGAACGTCAGATTATTCGCTCAGGCCGCGATGAAGCGGCTAAGAAATTAGGCGAGGAATCTCAAGGTGTTGGCCCACTGTTATTCGCAGGAATGATAATTGAGGGTGGCATCATTGGTTATGATAGCAATGTAAAAACAGGCGGCCGCGGGGCAAGGACTCTCGGAATTGGATTTAGTAGACAATATCGTCAAGATGTCGTAACTGTCTCCGTGCGAGCTGTATCCGTTCTTACAGGTGAAATATTGCTGAACGTCCAAACAAAGAAATCAATTCTGAGTTACGGATCAGGTGGAGATATTTTTAGATTCATCGAGCAAGGCACTCAGCTAATAGAATATGAGGACGGAGTTGGTAATAATGAATCAGTGACATACGCGGTACGAACAGCCATTGAGGCTGCAGTACTAGAAATGGTATATCAGGGCCACGATAGAGGGTTCTGGACAATTGAGGAAGGGCATAGACATCCACATCAGCGCGATAGAGCTGGGACAAATGACTTGCACTCCTTAAATAATAAAAAAGAGGAAGAATAATGATACGTAAAATATTAAGCTTATCTTTATTATGTGCATTTTCTTTTAATGTGCATGCGCAGGCGACTGACGATAACGAAATAAACATTGACCAAACTGGTGATACTTTAACACTGTATATAGATCAGTATGGTTATGGTAACAAAATCGGATTGGATAATTTTTCAACCGGATCAAGTGCTATGCCAATTACAGGTACATCGTTGAATTTCAACATTGACCAAATTGGTAATGAAAATGTACTATTTGGAAAATTTGTTGGTGACAGTTCAACTGCCAATTTACTTTGGACAGGTGACAGCAATGTTTGGGATTGGGATGTAGGATATATTGGTTCGGCAGATAGTTCAGCATATGATGTTGATATAACTGGTGATTCAAATACTATGGACTTTGACCAAGGTTATAACGCAAGTGCAGAAAGATTAGATCTTGATTTAACTGTTATTGGAGACAGTAATATTTTTGATGTTGACATTGATGTTGACGACGCTGTGTGGAATGTTGATATCACAGGTGGAAGCAACAACATTAACACATTACAGAAAGATGGTGCTGAGCATGAAATTAACTTGACTCACGTTGGATCTTCTGCTGATATTGATATTAACCAAATAAGTGGATCGTGCCCAACAGGTGTTTCTACTTGTAACGGTATTATCACACTAGATATTGACAGTGAAAATGCTACTATCCAAATTAACCAAAAAGACAGTCCTACAGATTCGTAATTCCCGATTCTCTGCGCTGTCTTTGGTCATGCTTCTCTGCATGGGGGCGGCAAGTGCAAGTACAGCTATGGCAGAGAATATTGGTGGAATTGTAGAACAAACTGGTAACGGTAAGATTGTCCGGGAAGCTGGTGCTGTACTTGATGCGGCCCTTATCCCGGACATTCAGCTTAACGATACTGCAGAAACCTCTCGAGGAAGAATGCTCATTCGATTCTTGGATGAAGCAGAACTTTCTTTAACAGAACACACAAAGGTATACATAGACAAAGTATACTACGACCCAGATCCAAGTAAATCAAAAATGACAATGCGTATGGCATTAGGCACTGCTCGGTTTGCTTCTGGTCGTTTAGGAATGGTCAATAAGAATAACATTGATATTCAAACACCCACGGCAACAGTATCAGTTCGTGGAACAGATTTTACAACAACTATTGATGAGTTAGGTAGATCACTTGTAATACTTTTACCCGACCAATTTGGTAATCCTTCAGGTATCATTGATGTAACAAATAATGGTGGTACAATTACTTTAGACGAAGCTTATGCTGCAACAATGGTAAGCAGTTTAGATACACCTCCAACAAGATCAATCACAATGCAAAATATTACACCTAATATGATTGATAATATGTTTATTGTCTCTCCGCCACCCGAAGTAAAAGAAGCAATTGAAGAGACAGCCGAAGACGAAGCAAATATAGATCAAGGAATGCTTGATTTCGATTTCTTAGAATTTAATGAATTAGAATACGATGCATTAGAAAAAGATGAATTGGAATTTACAGAGCTTGATATTGATTATCTTGATGTTGACTTTTTAACGGACTTATTAGATGTAGTTGAAGAACTTGAAAAAACAACTATATCTCTCGACGATAGAGCTCTATCAGGAAGTTCGTTAGGGGCAGAATTAAAAGGAGCAGCATTTGGAATGAACCAAGACTCTCAATATAATGTTTATGAATCGGCAGGAAAAATATTCTTTTATAGAAATGTGAATGGAGTAATAAATATTGCATTCGCAGTGGATTCTTCAGTTAGAATTGAAACAAGTGTAGACGGTTACGAAGGAATCATAGATCTTAATGGAGGTAATGATTCTATAATCGTAATTAGACAAGGAGGATAAATAATATTATGAAAACACGCAGTGAACACGAAGAAAAAGCTTGGGCAAAATTTAGAAAACAAACTTCCCATATATGGACAACTAAAGACTTAGGATATGTATTTGTACTAGGTCTAATATTTGGTATGCTGATGTTATCTCCTACCGCCCTTGCCGATAACATAATATCAATTGAACAGACAGGTGATAACTTAGATTTAGATATTCACCAATTTGGCGCCGATAATGAAATTAAGATGTTGGACCAATATTCTTTTATTAATTCGTCTTCTTTGGATTTATTAATAATTCAATATAACACAGAAGGTAATGATAACACAATTGTGTTTGATGAAATCAATGGGACAGGCAATGAATTTAAATTAGGACAAGGTATTTCTTGGGATGGATCAGATGCTACAATAACTGGTGGTCCAGGTTGGAGTTATGATGGCTACGAAGGTGGTGGTCATTATATGGAAATAGATTTATACGGTAATAATAATTATGTCGAATGGCACCAAACAAGTCAATCCAACTCAAATGACGGACATGATTTTAATTTACATGTAGCTGGGAGTGATAATTTCATTGATGGAAGACAACAATCTTCAGGTGCAAAAGAGGTTGAATTAACATTATATAATTCAGACAACAATGTCGAATTGAGGCAAAAAGGTAATAATGCACAACACACGGCAGACATTGTATTGGATGGTATTTATGGTACAGATTTAATATTGAAACAACTAGGATCAACCACTCAATCATATAGTCTTTCAATTGATTGTTTAACAGTAGGTGGTTGTTCGGTGAACGTGACACAAGACTAATGCAAGAGTTAGATGATTTTGGAAATCCGGTAGGAACATTATATCCGGGTGATGAAGGTTGCCCTAAAGATATGATTTGTATAACTGAGGAAGGATTTAATCAAATGCTTGCTCAAGCCGATATGCAATACAACACGGAAACATTTCAAGTTGAGCCGATGGGCGATGCTGAAGCAATTATAGAATTTACAAAGGATTTGGTATTTTTAGATATTAGTGTAATACTTAACATGGCAGTTCCTTTAACAATATTCGCGGTATACGGTTTAACGATATATGCTGCGGTGAAATACATTCAGAAAAGATTGAGTTGATTATGAAAACATTACTACAAAGAACTATCCAGGATAAGGAAGTTAATTTATACCCTGTTTGGTTAATGAGACAAGCCGGACGATATATGCCAGAATATATGGCAATGAAAGAAAAATCAAATGGCTTTTTAGATATGGCTCTTACTCCTTCAAAGGCTGCAGAAATTACTATGCAACCTATTAAAGAGTTTGATATGGATTGTGCAATTATATTCTCAGACATACTTATTGTGAATTATGCACTTGGGCAAGAATTAGATTATACGCCTGGTCCTGTTCTTGGACCATACTCAGAAGATTTTTGGAATACAAGCGATAGTGATTTTTATTTAAAGTGTGAACCAGTTTATGATGCAATAAGAATTGTTAGAGAAGAGCTCGATGATAGTAAATCTTTAATTGGGTTTGCTGCAGCACCATATACAATATGTAAGTATATGTGCGATGAAAAAAGATTAGATGTTGTGAAAAAACTAGTACCTTGGATTATTGAACACCTTTGCTTACAAATTGAAGCAGGTTGTGATACAGTACAAATTTTTGATAGTCATGCTTGTGATATATCAGAAGATGATTTTTATGAATATGTCATTGAACCAACAAAGCAAATTGTTGATGTAATAAGAGCACATTATCCTGATGTATGTATCATTGCTTTTCCAAGACTTGTTGGTACAAAAATAAACGATTACATAGAACAAGTAAATCCTGATGCAATTAATATCAGTGATGATTTGCCTGTGGACGAAATAAATGCAGAAGTCATTCAAGGTGGCATTTCAGTTAAAAGATTAATAAAAGGAGAAGACATAACGCCAGTTTTAAATAAGATGAAAGACAGGCCGTATATTGTAAACCTTGCTCATGGAATTCATAAGACAACTCCAGTT
>CEOK01094479.1_pt1 | contig 13085 bp, 10 predicted proteins | sample 427001 | NCBI WGS metagenome assembly CEOK01 (sample SAMEA2591108, study PRJEB7988) | marine metagenome | isolation source: saline water (ENVO:00002010), including | reverse complement strand
CGCTGATGAAGCAACAAATGACGCCCTCCAGCTACCGAATGTGGCGAGATCGAGTCAATACCCGCGCCACAAAACACCTCAAAAAACGTCCGTTCGAGGTGGGTCGATTCAAGTCGAAGAATCAGAAATAAGCCTGATGGCCTCAAGCTGAATCTGCAGCACGCGATAACGGCGAATTACCGGTTGAACCAATAGCTTAATTTCAAAAAAAATACATTCGTAGGCGCAGAGTCCAAAATATCATTTGTTCGATCCCAAACATTAAACGCAGCGATGTCTTCGAGTTGCGAATCTTTGGCATGCTGCCATACCACAAACAAAGCGGACCCTGGGCGATATTCCCAACGGTAAACAATATTGGCCTGCAACGATGAGTACGTAAAGTCAGGGACGTCAAAGTTGAACGATGGCGCTTCCCCTTGCCCATCAGCATCGACTGTGAACGTATTTGCTTTTCGCGATACTGTCCCAATTTCGGTGCCATACTCATCAAACTCGAAGCTATTGGGCTTTGCAAAGGCTTTGAACCGATCGTATGACCCTGTGGTTGAATAAAATCGCATGAAACTTTGGAGGGTCATGGTTGGAGAGAACGTCCAATTAAGGCGCATGGTCGTTTCGAAATTCTCTCGCTCAAGGTCCGCAAAAATATATCGACGTCCGAATGTACTGATAGCGGTTGGATCAGCGTATTCGTCTACATACTGTCGATTGTTCTGGTTGAATCCATACACTGGCGACACGAAGAAACTCAATGCTTGGGTAGGCCTCCACTCCAGACCGAGGTCAAAGCCATAGCCGACAGCGCCAAGCTCATCACGTTTAAATTCGCCTTGAATCCTTCCTGAAAGCTCTTTGTCATCATTGGAACTCAATGAAAGATTAATGCTAAAACGAGCCGGACTCTCAGCAACGGGTCCGCCACGTGTGAGTCGTACATCAGCACCACGAGTACTGATAGAGGCACCCTGGTTTATCCGCCACAAATTGCTAAACTGAGTATTGGTGGAAATGCTAAGATAGAGGCTCTCCAAATCATTATCGACCGTCCATTCAAAACCAATCAAGTTAGAAAAGGTCAGCTCATCGATGCCTGGTATGTCTCGATTTTGAAAACGACTGTAGAGTCGAAACAACTTGACACCTGCCTGCTTTTGAAAACCAAGGTCGTTGATTTCATACCCTGACGTAGTATGAAGAAATGTTGCCGATCCAGTAAAGACATCGCCACCCCCTTTTTGAATCGATACGTCCAAGTGACTACCTGTTAATGAGTTCTTGGATGGATCAAGCGGCTTTTCTGTGTGATCCGGACGCTGATAATATCGTGTAGAGGACTCCTGGAGATCGAGAATCGCAGCCTCACTTCCTTGGACATGACTCAAAGAGTAAACACCACTCACCGTATAATCACGTGAACCTAGATTGGACTCAAAGTCGACGCCGTTGACAATAGCTGATCGATTGAGATCATCATCAAAATAGGTTCCCTCAATATCACGCTGAACGATGCTTGTATACGTCCCGGCAATGAGATCGATGTTCTTAAACTCTTGCTTGAAACGGAGGACGCCAAATTGACTTAAAGGGTTCGCTCGAAACGTGTCAATTTGACCATTTCCCAGCTCCGCCTCTCCGTTTACAATGGGGGTAAACGCGTACAATGCGCCCACATTGAGACCGTTTGACAAACGCCCACTTAGTTTGGTGGCCGTCCCAATGTTGGTCTGACGTGGCACATCCTCATAGGCTGCGTCAAGTCCCGCATCACCCGCATTTGCAACGGGTGAACTACCTATGCGACGACTGTAAAATCCACGTGGATCACCATATGTCGTGAACTTTTTGGAGCTACCAAACTGAAAGATGTCACTCCCTTCGAGGAAAAACGGTCGGCGCTCTTTAAAGAAGAGCTGATTGTCGGTAAGATTCACCTGTGTGGGATCGGCTTCGACTTGTCCAAAATCTGGATTCACAGTGGCTGAGAGTGTCAACCCATTGCCAAATGTATTGCGTAAGTCAACCCCGAATCGGGTTGAGGGGTCTGTCGATTGATAAAACGGATCTCCTGGATTGTTGGGAGCGCGATAGAGCTCTTGGCTGACATACGGAAGGACCTCCAATGATTGTGTCTTGGGCAAGGGTCCTATGTTTTGGAGGATGGCTGATTGGGAGGTAAGCGCATCAAGGTCGGGCGAGACAGGATCCCACGCACTGTACTCACGATAGCGTCCTAACTCCCGGAAAAAATTGATTCCCCAGGTGTGATTTTCTAACTCTGCATCATAACGAAGTTGACTCAAGGGAATTTTGAATTCGGCCGTCCAACCATCATCATTGATTTGGGCCGCACCTTCCCAGACTGCATCCCAAAGATTATCTTCCTCCGTATTCTTAAAATATTTGGTATCTCGCAGTACGCCTCTAGGGTTAATACCAAAGGCAAAGGCTGTAAGCCCATCCATGTTGGAGTCAATAAAGAGCCAAACCCAATCGCTTGTCACCCCGTTTTCATCTCGCCGAATTAAGGGCGCACTCATTTGAGAGGGGTCTGTTTCGTAGGCACGATAGGCTGCGAAGACATATCCATTCCGGATAAACAATTGAGTCTCTGTTTTTTCGCTAGGGTCTGCTCCTTTTTGAGGTCTGATTTGGTTGAAACCTGTGTAGCGTGGTAACTCACTCCATGCGTCTTCATCCAGTTGACCATCAATGCGAATGTCTTGGTCACTGGTTGGTTTTTGTAGCTCCAAAGTCAATGAACGATCATAAATGTCTTCGGTTGGGCCAAAGAAAGTCGAAGCGTCATATGTGGTATCGTACTGCGCCAAGGCCATTAACGGGAAAAACAAGATCGCAGCTACTGCAAGAGTGGCGAACGCAAAAAGTTTGCTGTGCGATGGAAGACTGCGTACTGAATTCATAGGGAAAACTACATTATATGATGCCATGCTCACGTGAATGCGCGGTGAATGTTACACTAAAACTGCCCTTTGTTACACTTACAAGTCGCAGAAATAACCAAGCTGCGTCCACATTTGTTTGTTCATTGTCGAGGCTACAACAAAAAAAAGCCCAGCGAGGTTCAATCGCTAGGCTTTGCGTTTTCATTATCAATCGTGGTTATGTTTCATTACAGATGGTCCATTACTTAACAACGTGGATTTATGTCTGTGTTCTGAGGTACTTAATGCCCAAAAACTTGGAGAGATAATGAAACTACAATCATGAACAAGATTGGAGTAGAAATCGTAATTTAGAAAGCGCATCTGAAGATGGTTTTTAACCACATACAATGATTACTCGACTGTTCCATTTTTACCCTAACGGTCTCTTGCTTCTCTTAAGCGTTTGCCTATTCGTCGTGGGGTGTAAATCCTCTGAGTATACTGCATATGCCTATGATCCAGTTGGAGCTACACTAACAGAAGATAAGTCTTTGGATACGTATCACCGAAGGAGTGTCGTTTTTTTAGAAGATGGAGTTTGGTTTACGAATGAATTTTCAGGAGCGCGACTCAATGATGTAGTTAGGTTAGCGCCCTATGAGTACGAGATTCTAATTGCCGCTGAAAATACACCTATTAATAATAGTGCGTGGTATGGGTTTGTAGTGGGTCGTGGCAACCTGTCGGGTTTGGATGATGTACCAGTCATTAGCAGGCATACAGAGGATAGCATAGGTGACGTGGCCGATAGCCTAGACATATTAATAAGGTTAAAGTATCAAGGTGGGGGGCATCGTTATCAGCCAAATATTGCGGAACGTGTGGAGTCGGAATCGGGCGCAACCGAGGGCGCAGATGCGCTTGCAACCGAGAATGCAACCTATATTGTTCGTCAATTAGACTCGCTCCAAACCAGTAATATTTGGCACCCCTCTTCAAATAATCCTGGTTTAGAAATGAGGGTTTCGTTATCACAAGACCCCGTGTTAATTACGGCCCAACGACTTGAGACTTCAACGGTGCTCCAAGACACCCTCAAAGCTTGGCAAAACCACTATCCTTCCGTTGACATTGACACCGCAGGGTTATCCACAGAAGGACGCCCCTTGTTTGGCCTCACCATTAGTCAAGACCCTACAGTCAAACGCCCAACCCTTATGGTGATTGGTCGCCAACATCCTCCTGAGGTACCAGGTTATGAGGTGATGAGAGCGTTTCTACGCCGTCTTGCAGCGGATGACTCACTGGCCGACACATTTAGAGAGTCTTTTCATGTAGTCGCAATGCCTATGGCTAATCCGGATGGGGTTGATCGAGGCCATTGGCGACACAATGCTCGCGGGGTCGATCTAAATAGGGATTGGGTTCATTTTAACCAACAAGAAACCCAGGTGGCACGACGTTATTTTGAGGAAAAAGCCGCAACTCTTGGGCAGCCTGTATACGCCATTGATTTTCACTCAACTCAAATCCACGTGATGTATTCTATTGATGCGTCCATACCGTTGGAGGGTCCTGCTATCTCGACACCCTGGTTCGAGCACTTGTTGGACCCAAGCACTGGATACCCTTTTGAGGTTGTCATCGAGCCCTATGATACATCTGGACCTATAGCCAAAAACTGGTTTTGGCGAGCCTTTGGAATTGACGCGCTAACGTATGAAGTGAGTGATCTATCCACGCCGGCACAAAATGACAAGGCAGGCAAGATCGCAGCGGAATCCCTGATGAAAACACTTGTGGAGACCCTTGATTAAGGCTCAGAATTAACGCCATCGACCAAACCAACCCCATGACAACACCTTCGACCACACCCCTAACATTACCCAGACCCTTCGCACGTTGCATTGCCATACTCGCCGTTTTCATCTTATCGAGTTGCGTCAGCGAGCCAACCGAGTCTTTTAGAGACCTAAGCGTAACACTGACAGATCACCGAGGTCAAACGGTGACATTTCCAGATGATTACCTTGGCTCACCAATGATTATTGGGTATGTGTATACCAACTGTCCAGATATTTGTTCGCTCATTACCGCGAATGTGAACCAAATTGAGGGACTTGTGAGAGAGTCAAATCCAGACCTGGCTGAGCAGTCCTCTACGGATCAGCCTTCATATATCCTTATGACCTTTGATCCAGCACGCGATACGCCTGAGCAAATGGCAAAGTATGCAGCCAGTTTTAACATGGCCGACGAGCCTTTCCATTTTTTAACTGGGGATTCTACGGCCATTCAGACAGTCATGGAGCGAATGAGGGTGCGCACGAGCGTGAGCTATGATACCGTGAACGCAAGTGGACAACGGGTCTACTTTTTGAGTCATTCTGACAAAATCTATCTTCTCGATGAGGATGCCTCACTTGTATATGAGTATGGTGGAAGCATGACTACACCCACGATGATGGCAAACGATCTTTCCAATGAGCTGTAATTCTCTGAACACAGCCTCATCGACTCTCAACCTAAAGCCCCTTCCTCATGAAATTTTTCACCACCAAAGCCTTTTTTGCCCTCTTTTTTAGCGCAGTTGTCTTGTTGAGCGCTTGTCAGCCAAGTGATTCTGAGATGAACAAAAATCCTAAGATGGCTCCTTCCACTCCTGAGGTTGCCGAGCTTACAGCCACCATCACGGATGATGCCTTTGTAGTCGATGGTGCTTGGGCTCGTGTTGGGATGCAAGGCGGCATGAGTGCAGCCTATTTTACCATTTCCAATGGGCTAGATCAGGATGATGTTTTGCTGGGCGCTACATCTTCTGTTGCTCAGGCCACTGAAGTACACGAAACCTATGATGCCGGCGAGGGAATGATGGGGATGCGTGAGCGTGAGTCGTTGCCGATTGCTGCAAATTCACTCACCGAATTCAGACAGGGAGGGCTTCATGTGATGTTCTTGCGGTTGACCGAAGAACTCAGCGAGGGGGACGAGGTTCAATTCACCCTAGAATTTGAAAACGCAGGGGATGTCACTGTGACTGCCCCAGTTCGGATGCGGTAGATTGGCCCGTTTGGCGAATGCCCCATGCGACACCAATGGTGGACAAGAGTACCAACGAGGTTGCCACAAAAGCTGATTCGGGGATCCAGCCATAAAAGAGCCCGCCCCAAGTGGGCCCAAGCATGCGGCCAAGCCCCGAAAAGCCTTGAGCTGTTCCCATGATTTCACCGACTTGATCGGCACGAGATTGCTTGGAAATGAGGCTCGTGATCATAGGGGTGTTCAAGCTTTTGCCTAGGGCAAGGAGCCCAAGAGCTAGGGTCAAATGGAGTATAGTGGCGCTCCATGCAATGGCCGCTAAGCCAATGACCATGAGTATATTCCCCACCAAAAAAAGACTCTCCTCCCGAAATCGTTTGGTTAATGGACGGATTAGCCCTCCCTGGACAATCACGGCAATCATGCCAATGTAGAAAAACTGAATTCCCACGTCTTGAGGAGCCAGGCCAAGTTTGGCTTCTGCGAGAAGGGGAAATGCTGCATAAAGACTCGCCTCCCCAAAGGATAACAATAGATAGGTAATGAGTAATGGGATCAGAAAGCCCCCGGTTTGACGCTGTTGGTCGACAAGTTGACGCCAAAATCGAGGGGAAAACACACTCGGCCTGGCGCGCATTGGGGAATCATGCTTCGTTACCTCTTCCTGCGCTGCCACCTTTCTTGGAGCTGTTTCTGGTAGCGCCCATACAACCCAAACAAAACTAATGGCTGACATTATAGCGGCAACAATCCCTGGCAAGCCAAATGGGGTAGAAACCAACGCGGGCAAGAAGCTGTCTGGCGCCCACTGAGCAGCCAGCTGGGAGGCCCATTCCAGCACACCTGGGCTAGCCAGTCCAGAAGCCATCGCTGGGCCTAGTACAAATCCAATCCCAAAAGCCGCTCCAATTAGGCCCATTCCTGCAGCGCGCTGATCTGCGGGGGTCGAGTCCGAAATCGCAGCTTGAGCGGTGGAGATATTTCCACCCATCATGCCGGCAAGAATTCGTGAGGCAAAGAGCATCGCCAACGATGTAGAAAAGGCAAACAAGAGGTAGGCAAGCACAGCGCCAAAGGTGCTCATCATCATAATGGGGCGTCTTCCTACTCGATCTGACAAACGACCCCAAAGGGGTGAAAAAATCAACTGCATGAACGAAAACACACTAAATAAGGCTCCCGTGACCCAAGGTGAAGCCGCAAACTCTTGAGCAAAGAAGGGCAATAATGGCAATACAATCCCAAAACCCATTAAATCGATGACCACGACCAAGAAAATGGCGCCAAGTGTACGTTTGGACGCCTTTGGGGATGCCTGTTGTGGTGCGTCTGGGGATGCCTCGGGGCTTGCTTGCGACGATTCAGACGGTTTCTGTGAACGAGATGATTTTGCCATTCCTTAAAATACCATGTTTGAGGACGATGTTTGACAGCCATGTTTGACAACCATGTTTCACGGCCATGTTTGACAACGGATCACGATAGAGGTAATATCGATTTATGACAAAGCACACACCCCCTACCATTTGGGTACTAGGCGCTTCCTCTGGGATTGGAAAGGCGGTTGCGCTAGCCTATGCAAAGAAAGGTGCGTCCTTGGTGTTGTCTGCTCGACGCGTCGCCGACCTTGAGCAAACCCAAAAGGAGTGCCAAGTCCACACGGATCATGTTTGGGTTGAGCCCTTGGATTTAGCGGACACATCGAGTCATCAAGGCGTTGCAGACCGGGTCAAAAGTCATCTTGGGCACCTAAATGTCTTGTTTCACAGCGGTGGAATTACCAGTAGAACCGAGGCGTCTGAAGCGGCGATGGATGTGGAACGACGTATGATGGAGGTGAATTATTTTGGGGTCATTTCTGTGACAAAGGTGGCGATGCCCATGCTTGAAAACGCAAAAGGGCATGTGGTGGTGATTACGTCGGTCGCTGGAAAGTTGGGAACCCAATTTCGGAGTGCTTATGCGGCGAGTAAGCACGCACTTCACGGATGGTTCGACTCGTTACGCCTCGAAATTGAAACCAAAGGCATGCATGTTACGTTGGTCTGCCCTGGCTATATCGCCACACCCCTCACACTCCACGCCCTCACAAATGACGGATCTGCACTGGGTGAGATGAGTGAAAAACAAACCAAGGGGATGCCAGCGTATGTGTTTGCATCCAAATTATTGGCAAAATTATCTTCAAAGCCTCATGAAGTGATCATTGGAGGCGCTGAGGTGATGAGTATTCGCCTCAAGCGGTGGGCACCCAAGCTTCTACATGCCATCCTTAAACGCTCCAAAGTGACATAACGAGTGTTGTGATTCCATTTCTGGGTCGTACTTTTCAACTATGTGAACCGCTCATTTCACGACCCAAATAAAAGGATATGATTTACACGACTAAAGATCGTTCACTCGATCTTCAAGCGCTGCCTGTATTGCCACCTGCAAACACTGTCTTGATGGCAAGGCCGACCTATTTTGATGTAGAATATGTGATTAACCCTCATATGGAGGGGCAAATCGGAAATGTTGATCAATCTCTGGCGATGAACCAGTGGCAAGCGATGCATGATACCTTGGTGAGTTTGGGGGTCCAAGTTGAAGTGCTAGATGGGGTTGAAGGGCTCCCCGATATGGTGTTCTGTGCCAATCAATCCCTGCCCTTTCTGAATCAAGACGGGGAACCCCATGCGGTCATGAGCCAGATGCACAGTCACCATCGTACGGAGGAGGTAAGTCACATTGCTCAGTGGCATGAAGCACGTGGTGTGGCAACGGTTGCACTGCCTCAGGATGGAGATTTTGAGGGCATGGGAGACGCCCTTTGGCATCCTGGTCGCCGCTTGCTTTGGGGCGGGCATGGCTATCGAACAGATTTAACGATGTATGAAGCGATTTCTTCACTGGTAGAGGCTCCTGTGGTGGCTCTTGAGCTTGTTGACCCCTCGTTTTACCATTTAGACACCTGTTTTTGTCTACTTAATGAGACCACTGTAATGATATATCCAGAGGCATTTACAGAGGATGGGCGTGAACTCATTCACTCCGTTTTTGAGCAGGTGCTTGAAATTGGGCACGAAGACGCGATGGATCGATTTGCACTGAATGCATTTTGCCCGAATGGCCGTGATGTGTTGATACAAAAAGGCTCAGTAGACACGATTTCGGCACTTCACAACGCCGGCTTTGTGACTCACGAATTTGACACATCGGAGTTCATTAAGAGCGGAGGTTCTGTATTTTGCATGAAACTACAAACGTGGGCATAACGCACACTTGATTGGACTCGTATGATTCGAACCCTGGCTTCTCTCCTTTTGTTACTCGCCTTAACGGTGCTGCTTGCCAACCCTTTGGGGCAAATTCCAGCTCTCGGTCCTGTTTTGCATCCTGTCACGGGTGTCATTGCCAATGCAGATCGTGTGAATCCACCTGCTGAGCTCACCTACACGCTTGACGGCTTGCAGGATTCGGTTCAAGTATGGATCAATGACCGTGGCGTACCGCATGTATTTGCAAAAAATGACCCTGATCTATATCTCGTCCAAGGTTTTGTGACTGCACGTGATCGCCTGTTTCAATTGGAGCTACAGACCAAAGCCTCCAATGGAACCCTTCATAAATGGCTTGGCGAGGATATATTACCCTATGATCGAACAACCCGCCGAATCGGGATGACCTATGGAGCAGAACAAACCCATGGAGAGGTCGTTGGTTCTGAGATGGAACCATTACTTCAAGCCTATTCGGATGGGATCAATGCATGGATTGCCCAGCTCCGCCCCTCGGATTATCCATTGGAATACAAATTGTTAGGGATTGAGCCGGGTCCTTGGGAGCCGATCCATGTGAGCAATTTTTTGATGGCCATGACGCGTACCCTGGCCGGTGGGAGCAACGATTTGACCGCGACCAACACGATGGCTCATTTTGGAGCTGATTTTATGGAGGATTATGTGTGGGGCGAAAGTAGATGGGGAGATCCATTCATTACGCCGGAGCGTTCATGGACGTTTAATCCGCTCCGTCGAGAGGCGCCCGAAACGGTCTTTGCGCCTGAATGGGTCCAAGAGATTGAGCCTTATCAACCAGTTCCCGGGATAGGGTCAAATAATTGGGCCTTGAGTGGTGAAAAAACAGCGAGTGGTCATGCGATGCTTGCAGGTGACCCCCATTTGAATCTCACGCTTCCCTCCATTTGGTACGAAATGCAGCTATCTGCCCCAGGCGTGAATCGCTACGGTGTCACCTTTCCAGGGGCGCCTAATATCGTGATGGGCTTTAGTGAGGCGACGGCCTGGATGAACACCAATACGGGGGCGGATGTGCAGGATTGGTATGTGATTACCTACAAAGACTCGACGCGTCAACAGTATCTTTTTGAGGGTGAGTGGAGAGAGGTCGAGACAAGGTTGGAGCGATATGAGTGGAAGGATGGGCGTCAGACGAAAACCCTTGTCGACACGGTGCGTTACACACATCATGGTCCCGTGGTCTATGATCGGCAGTTCAAGGGAGCAGGGGATTCTCGCGCGGCGTATGAGGGACTTGCGATGCGTTGGATTGGGCATTATCCATCGAATGAAGGGTTGGTGTACCATCGCTTGAATCGAGCAACGACGGTGGAGGAGTCGATTGAAGCACTCTCGACATTCAAGGCACCTGGGCAAAATTATGCGGTCATCGATTCTACAGGTGATATCGCTATGATTGTCGCTGGAAAACTTCCCATTCGATGGCCAGGGCAAGGATTTACGCTCAGTGATGGGGCTTCGGCAGCGTATGAATGGGACCAGTGGATTCCCTATGAACACATGCCACTGGAAGTGAATCCAGAGCGTGGCTACGTAGCTTCTGCGAATCAATGGGTCGTGAGTGACTCGTATCCCTATGATATCGGCAATCGATTCGCTCCATTTGAGCGTGGAAAACGACTAGATGACGTACTAGGCGAGGCGTCTGGATGGACTCTGCAAGAGATGATGGATCTGCAGCTTGATAACGCAAATTACCTGGCTGAGGTAGCGATGCCTTCGGTTTTTGAGAGTCTTGAGGCTGAGCGCGCGCAATTATCCGAGCTAGAGGCCTCAGCCTTGGATGCCTGGCTAGATTGGTCCCTTGAGAATCGCGCCGATGAGATGGGGGCAAGTCTCTGGAGTCGATTCTGGCCAGCGTTTAGGGAGGCCGTATGGAATGATGAATATGAAGGGGTGGATGCGCCTATGTTGAAGCCTACGCGTGACTTAACGGCAGAGCTCCTTGTTGACCATCCAGAGTCTAGCTTTTTTGATAATGTGAACACACCCGATCGTGTAGAATCGTCAAGCGATCAAGTCCTTGGTGCATTCAAGGTGGCTGTGGCGTCGCTTGCAGAAGAGGCCAATGTAATTTCTGATTCCATGGACGGCATCCAGAGCCAAAACCCAACAACGTGGCTTTGGGAGTATTTTGGCAATGTTCATGTGCCACATTTAGCACAAATTGACGCTCTGGGGCGATTCAATCTTGGCTCGAATGGAGGTGATGAGTCAGTCAACGCTGTGGACGAGGATAATGGACCTTCCTGGAGAATGGTGGTGGAGTTATCGCCTGAGGGGCCAACAGCATATGGTGTTTTCCCAGGGGGTCCTTCTGGCAATCCAGGGAGTGCGTTGTACGATTCGGATGTGGATCGCTGGGCGGAAGGTGGGTATCACAAACTGGAACTTTTGCAAGCCCCTCCATCTGCAGAGCGTGTGGCTGAGGAAGGTTGGCGAGTATTACACTTGCATCCTGACAGCGTAGAGTAGGCCGACACATCACAACTCGCTGAACGGATTTAGGATGGTCATTGTTTTGAAAGCCATCAAACATTAATTCCATGAGTTCAGCCCCCTTGATACAAGGTATTCACCATATTTCTGCGATTTCGGGATCGCCCAAGGTGAATTTTGACTTTTATACCCAGGTTTTGGGTCTTCGTTTTGTCAAGAAAACAGTCAATTTTGATGATCCCTTCACCTACCATCTCTATTATGGGAATCATCATGGGTCGCCGGGAAGTGCTATCACCTTTTTCCCTTGGGCTCATGTGGTGCAAGGATCCCCACAAACGGGCGAGGCTACCGCTACGTCCTATGGCATCCCTTTTGGTGGCCTGGAGGGGTGGCAGGAGCATTTATTACGCCAAGGCGTATCCTTTGAAGGACCTTTTGATCAGTTTGGACAGAAAGTTCTGGAGCTAAAAGATCCTGATGGCCTACAAATACAACTTGTGGAGGATGCGGGAGTCTCTGGGGTCGAGCATCCCCATTTGGAGGTGTTGGACGAATCGTCCGCCATTCGTGGCTTTTTTGGAGCTACCTTAGATGTTGCAGATATAGGCCCTACAGCAGAGCTTTTGGAAGCCTTTGGGTGGTCTTTTGAGGCGGAGGAGTCTGGGGTCCACCGGTACCGAGCCCCTGGGGGGCATGGCATCGGAAAGGTGATCGATCTCGTGCAACAAACACATGGGGAGGGGAGCTTTGGTAAAGGGACCATACACCATATTGCCTTTCGTGTACCGAATGAAGAGGCTCAAGCAGCATGGGTGGATCAACTCACGCACATGGGCTTTTCTCCTACGCCCGTCCAAGAGCGATTCTATTTCAAGGCAATCTATTTCCGCGAAAAGAATGGGATTTTGTTTGAGATTGCGACGGATGAGCCTGGATTCACAGCGGATGAATCGATCGAAGAGCTCGGATCATCGCTCATGCTCCCTGCATGGTATGAGCCCCACCGCACAAAGATTGAACAGGCACTTCCTGGGCTAAAAGCACCCATCGCTCGGTATTAAACTCTCTATAATGTGTACCTATGCACTTAATAGGACTATCCAAACCGTCTATTGACCCTCACGTAACGATGCCGGCACATTTTTCAGGTGTACCGTTATCGGAGGCAGAGTATGTGTTGATCCTTCTCCACGGGCGTGGAGCGACCGCAGAGAGTATTGAACCATTGGCTCACCATCTAGGACTGCCTGCTCAAACAGCTGTAATTTGTCCTCAAGCCGCTAACAACACGTGGTATCCCTTATCGTTCATGGCGCCTAGACAAGACAATGAACCCTTTCTCACCTCGGCTCTAATGGTCATTCAGAGATATTTACTGAAAGTCGTGGAGCAAGGCGTTAGTCCAAGAAAAATC
>CEOK01085712.1_pt1 | contig 13093 bp, 5 predicted proteins | sample 427001 | NCBI WGS metagenome assembly CEOK01 (sample SAMEA2591108, study PRJEB7988) | marine metagenome | isolation source: saline water (ENVO:00002010), including | reverse complement strand
ACCATGTATAAGATTGAATTCTCATGGTATGGTGCTGTTGGTGCTTTATTCTTGGCATATGTACCAGTTGGTGCAGGTGAGGCCAGATGGGTGCGTGTACACCATTTAAGAGCGTCTAACCAGTTAAAGGGATCTTCTTTAGGTAATGCAACTTTACCAATCACCTACATGGTTTATGGTGGTGGATCAGGTAATGGTAATTCTAACGCAGCAACAAATACTAAATTTGGTTTTGACGATGCATCTAGATTCCCAACTGGAGGTTATAATTATGCAACTACTTCTGAACATATTGTTAAATATGGTGCTTCATACTACATTGATGGTGGTGATAGAGGAACTGTAAAATTATTCAGTCATGGAACACCGACTGGAGTTGAAGTATTTGGATCAAAAAGAATCGTGACTGTTGGAACTAATGGTACAAGCCAAGTTAACTTTAATAATTCAACTGCTAACGAACCTTACATAGTGGCTGGATCAAGTGCAGGTATTAGTGGAACTTCATTCTACGTTGGTTCAAAGGTAATCACTGGAAATGATTTGGATCAAAATATTGAAATTACGTATGTCAATGGAAGCAATCTTTTCCTTAATAGTCCTCTTGCTGCAGTTCCAAGTGGAAATGTAACAATTATATCAAATCGTCCAACTCCTTTGGTTGGTTTGAAGTGTAGAGATTTCATCACAAGTAGTTTAGGTCAAGATGTAAGAAACAGAACTCAGGTTTATCCAACTCGACTTTCAACTGGATCAACTGCAATGATAAAGATCGATCTACTTAAGAGTCCAATATTCCAAACAACTTCCACTGTCACTGGTGCATTAAGTTTGAATGAAACTCTTGATAAAAATATTGGTAAAAGAGGCAAATCGTTCTTGGTCACTGTCACTAATAACACATATTTAAGTGAAGGAACTGGAGTATATGGTTACTTTAGAGGTAAGTTCGAAAATGATCCAGCTGATAAAATAATAACAATATTTGGATATCTTGAAAGAAGGGCAGCAACCACTGGAACAGCAGGTTATTATTTCAGAGCAGAAGATTCAACAAGTGATAATATTGTACTAGTAAAGAATTCTGCATTCTTATATGAAGAACAGTCCAATCCAAAAGGATTAGGAACCACTTCAGTAATAAATGAATCTACTTTAGATCCACTATCATCAATTAAAGTTGTTAATTCTCTCTCAAGATCACCCATTCCAAAAACAGGAACAATCGTTGCAAGTTTATTCATACCTGCATCTGGTGAAGATTTTGATTTATCATCTTACTTTGATTATAATAAAGAATATCTATCATTCCCACTTACAAATGTAGAGGAAAGTTTATTTGTTGTAGGATCATCGGAAGGACTATATGATGTTTCATCAGGCATAGGAACAGTTAACGCAAGTATCACTTGGGAGGAACAGTGATCCATGAATGGAGGAAAGGATGTTAAAATTGGGCATGATAAACGCCCAGTATCCGTAGTACCATCAGACGAGCAACCCCTCTATAATATTGCGAATGGTGAGATACTAACTGATGAATTTGGAAACCCTCTAATAACTGAGGTTGATCAATATTTTCTTGCAGATGCATCATCAGAAAGATCTACTTCAGTTGTATTTCCATCAGCACCAAAGGAATCTCAAACTAGAAAATTACTTCGAACAGTAGGGATTGCAACTGGAACTTATGGAGTCAATTTAAATGTCAGTGTTGTAGTTACTAATGTTGGTTTTGCCACACACGCATTAATTGTTAAAGAAGTTGGTGGAACTTTTGTTGGAGTTGGAACAACGACATCAGGTCAAGTTAGTATTGCAACTACTTCAGGATCAACAGTTTCTTTACCATTTTTCCCAAACTCAGTCGAAGTAAGAACAGTTGCAGATCAGAGTGGAGATAAAAAATACATATATTTCCCAGAAGATAAAATATCAAGCATTGCTAATGTACGTGCTGGAGATAAAGTTTTTGGCCATGAAATTCCTGCGGATACTGTTGTCACTCAAAAATACACTGATGCTGTAACTTTATCAAATAACGTAGGTGTTTCTGGAATAACGAGTGAAAGAATAGAATTCGTAAATGTTCAAGAGGCAGTTATTGCAAATGTAGATAATGTTTTAAAAGTCGCAGAAGTATTTCAAGAGACGAGTGAAGTTAGTACAACATTACTTGGTGTTAATCGTGCAGAAACTCAACTAAGTTTATTTTCAAATGTATCAGCATATGGATTGAATTCTGATGAATGGGAATCTTTTACTTTTAATGATGGTGTAAGTATTGGAAGTTGGGATAATCGAATTAACGAACTATATGGTAATCGATATTTAAGTAAAATTAATGAAAGGACTGTAGAATCTGCAATTACATTGGAGGCATTTCCTCCATCACACTCGTATCCTTTTGGCCCAAAATTTGCAAAAATTGGACTTTATAATGCAGATCTATATCTTAATTATTTAAATTTTATTAGATATGGAAATGATTTGTATCAACTTTTCTCCGAAAAACTTTCTGGATATTCTACAGATTGGTTAGATAACTTTTTGAATCCTGCAGATGTGACACCAGTTGGTGATGGAAGTGCAGTTGAAGTTTTTTATAGAAAAATAAATACAAACCCAGACAGTGATCCTGCACCAAATTCTGGTGGTGACTACGACTATGCTTTTTCAAAAATTGATAAATGGACTGATGCTTATCGAGATATTGCAAGAGGAGCTAATTTAGTAGATCCACTCACAGGAGAATTTTTAACTTTTGCAAACTTAAAGGTAAGATTGGGAAGTTCCACTTTAGGAACTGGTTTAGTCATAAGAAACATATATGATTCTGGTAATACAAGACCAGGATATTATACTAATTATCGTAGATATAGTGTATTACAATCAAGAAGAGTTTTTAGATATCAACCAGGTAGAATAAGCGGATTTACTTTTGGATCAAGAGCATCCACAGAACCAGTTTCTGGTATGACTAATGAATGGGGAATTGCAAATAAAACAGATCAATATATCTTTAAGATATATGCTGGTCAGTTGTCTATTGTTCGTAGAAGTACGATTCCATTATCTAATAGTGTTCTTGTTAGAAATGGATTAGATCCATCTACGACATTATCTGTTAATATTAATGGAACAAGTTATAATACCGTGCAACCAAAAATTGCAAGTGGTGATCCATATGATGACCAACAATATTGGACTTTAGAAATACCGAGAGATAAATTTAATGGTGATCCTTTAAATGGTAATGGCCCATCTGGTTATACAATTAGACCAGAAAAAGTCACCATGTGGAAGATTGAATTTGGTTGGTATGGTGCAATTGGTGCAAGATTTTATGCGTATATTCCAGCTGGTGCTGGTGAGGCAAGGTGGATAGTTGTTCATACACTTGTAATTGAAAACTCTTTAGGGCAACCATGTTTGCAAGATTCATATTTCAGATTCAAGTATGCAGTTAATATTGCCGATACAGCAAGCATGAGAACTCCACAGTACATTTACAAGTATGGTGCATCTTATTACATTGATGGTGGAGATGAAGGAACGAGTGAACAGTTTTCAACAACTACTGGATTGCAACCTAAACAAATCAACAGAACAGCTGAATCAGCATTGATCGGTATTAGACCAAAAGATTTTATAACAAACAGCACAGGTGTACAAATTGCAAATAGAAAATTAATAATACCCACAAAGATGAGTATGTCATCTGATTCTTTAGCAGAAATAAAAGTTAAGACATGTAAAGCTTGTCCTGGTTTTGGCCACGTATATACTCCTGGTGTTGGAACAACAATAAGTGGTAGAAACATGAACATATCATTTGGTGATGGAAACACAATTAATACAATTGGATCAGATTCATACTTTACTGAAAGTGATATAGGAGCAAAGATAATCGCACCATCTCTCTTTAATGCCTACATCACTGCTGTTGATACTCCACTAACGGGGACTACTTATGGAGGGGAAACAAGATATGAGTCGGCAAAGGTATACGGATGGGGTGCAGGATTAGATGGTTATCCAAATTACACTACAGCCAGACAAATTGGTGGAACGAATTCTGTAATAGATTATGCTGTAACTGATGCTCTTACAGGTGTTGGTGGAAGTCAAATTTCTGCAGTTGGAACTGGTACGTATCCACATGAAATTCGTTTGAGTAATTACGATGTTCATTTTTCATCACAATATCCAATAAATGGATCTACAATTGAAATTCAATTTGTAAATCCAGATAATAAAGATGGTATCTCATCCTATAAGAGTGGTACACACTACGCAGACTTTATGATTGGATTGACTGATAAAAAACCGACCATAGGTGGAAATGTTTTAAATGGGTGGGATAGTACTGTTCTCCCTTGGATTGATTATCAAGGAGTTGGTGATCTGGGTGGATCTGCAATTTCTGGAACTGGAGTCACAACTATTTTGCCGAATAGTGAAATTTTATTTGGAGAACACACACATACATGGGCTGGAATGAATGAAGATGGATATGAATATGCTGAATCATGGTCTCCGACTGATGTGTCAGTTAGAATGGGAATTGATAGACGAATACCAACAGTGTCAGAACCAGGTGGTGGTAGATGTTCAAGAGCAACATTTCAGGTAGCAACTCCTATTGCAATTAATGGCAAAGTCGCCACACAACTTTATAATACAAATCCAGAAGATTTATCAGATGCAGCTGATGGATTGGGAAATTATTATTTAAGAGTAGAAGGAACGTTTGATACTACTATCACTGACTGGGTTGGTGGTCAGATTGTTTACCGTGATCCAAATGATGCATCAAATAATGTAGTAACCACAAGAACTTATCAATTAACCACTCGACCAACTGGAAGTACACACGCAAGATCTACAGATAATCCTCGTGCTCCTTTAAGTTTTATTGTTGAGGGAGTAACTTATTCCTATATCAAGATAAATGATGATACTGGACAAACTTCTAACATAACAATAATGGGAAGACCAGTTACATTAACAGCAAAAAGATTGAATCAAACTAAATCTAAATTGTTTAAATTTAATCCATTTCCTCTTTACCTTGTGGGTAAATTAAAAGATAATTCTAAAATAAATAATATATCCATTAAAGAAACTATTGGAGAGGATCAATTGACAACTTCTCCTCTTTTAGCAGTCTCAAGTTCATCTGCAGCAACTATTGATAACGCCTCTGGTAATGCTGATGTGACTGGATTACCACCTACTAATTTTAAATCAGTAAAAAGATTATCATCATCTGCAGTTGACACCCAGAACGAACAAAAATTGAGACCATCTGTAACAAAAGATATCTTTTATCTTGGTGCAAACAGCACACAAGAAATTGATATGTCTAAAATATTTGGAACTGATCGAAATGTCATTACACCAGATAATTTAAACCTTGAAGCTACATTTATAACTGCAAAAAAAATTGATGGATCGAGTGGAGATACTGGAAACGTTCAATTAACTCTTAACTATAAGGAACAATAATGGCACTTACCAATCCCAAACTATTTGGTCTGAATATTAAAACAGAGTTGGCTGACGTTCGAAATAAGAACACAGCACTTCTTAATCTTGGAATTAATCCTCTTGATTTGGAAATAATTAAGGGGTCATCTAATGAAGGAATGTCTCGTTATGATTGGTTTAGTTTTTCTCGTTTGGAAAAACCAATATACAAAAATTTATCAAGGTTTTTGAGTGAATCGAGTGTGTTTAATTCGGTATTACTTGACCGTGCAGGAACAGATCAAACTTTATTTGGTAATTTAGATATTAATGGATCTCTAAGTGGTAGTTCGATTCGTTATCGTTTTCTAGATGGAACAAATCCTGGTAAGTTAGCAGACATATCAACATCAAGAGTAAGTGCATGGAGTTCTTCTGATCCAAGAGCAAATAACAACGATTTGAGTATACAAAAGTTAGCAAAAATTTCTTATGGAGCTAGGGTTAGTATCATATCAGGTGGACAATTGCAATTTGATACTCAAACAACATCTACACAACCAAGATTACAAACATCCTTAACTCCAGAAGTCAAAGAATTTCAATCAGAAGTTCCTACTTCTAAAATTAAGTGTAAAATTGCAGATAGTAATGGACAATTGCAAGATGTATACCTATATGCAATGAAAGGTATACCTTTAACTTTCAAAGGATTTTTTAGGAACTTAAATGCCAAAATTGATATAAACTACACTTCGGGAGGTTCAATTCCAGCTAGTTGGAAAATAGTTGAGACTGGTAATGCAAACAGATTTGTGAATTTTGCAAATAGAGGAACGGGAGAATCAAATATTGCTTTCAGATCACCAGTTTCAAGAGAAAGATTTATTAAATTTTATTATAACCCAAAACATATTCAAACAGTCCAAATAAGAAGTGCGAATATTCGAGAACTTCCACCAACAAAATTAGAAAATTGTACATCATTAGACTTTGCATATAATCAACTTAGAATATTTCCTAATATTGCTTTTATTGCACCAAAGTTAAGCACACTTTCGTTAATGAGAAATCCTTTTTACTTGAGTGATAATGAATTTGAAAGAAAATTTAATAATCTCGTTGTAGATAAATTAAAAACTACTTCTGGTTCGGGTGGAAACAGTAGTATAACAACATTAAACATGGAGGGTACATTTCCTGGATCAATTGAAAGGCATTTAATTTCCTCAAAATTACCCAATCTAACTTCATTAAATTTTGGAAGAGGTGCAGGAGTTAATTTTCATCCTGATGATAGAGGAAATGATACTGGCGATTCTAATTACATAGCAGATAATCGAGGTGATGAAGCGTATTGCCCAGACGTACCTAGTGGACTTACTAATTATAGTATTCAACATAATGATTTTAGAAGTGTAGACTTACGATCAACTGCATCTGGTAATGTTAGTGTTGTAATAACAGATCCTTCTGACGGATCACTATCAACAGGAACCACATCACTTCCAAATGGATCTTACTCATTTAAAAAAGCACCAAATTTAACTAATCTAAATGTTTATGGTAATTATTATTTGAATGATGCTCAGAGTTCTGGTAATTATGATTTAGTAAGTAAAAATAAATTAGTAGACATTAATTTTGGTAATACAGGTTTAGCAATACCAAACATGCAAGGTGCAGTTGCTCTGCAAAAATTTAGTCAACATCATGCAAGAGGTGGAACAACAAATTCTCTTGTGACTGGAAGTTCTTATCTATTTGCAAATTGTAGTTCATTAACAAATTTAAGTTTTTATTCTACAAATTTAGGAGCAATAAATTTTCCTACTGGTGGATTTACAAATACATCTTTAACAGAATTAGATTTGAGATATACAAGTGTCAAAGGTGGACAATCTGGAGATGAAAGTGAGGTTATTAAACAAAATACATTTTCTAGTTGCCCAAATCTAGTAAATATTTACATTGACTCTGGTAACTTATTACAACAAGAAATAAACGTTGATGCATTCAAACAAAATCCAGCTCTTGAGTATTTTTGGATTCGTTCTAGTAATAGAGTAACTGGAAGTTTACCCGATTTTGGTGCTAATCCTAATTTACGAAATCTTTTCTTAGAAAGTAATAATTTTACTGGTGCTCTACCTAGTTTTGGAAGTAATGGAAATATTCATTATGTAAATATTCGATATAATGCGTTTACATCACAAATTCCAGCCTTTACTAATTTATCTAATCTCCGTTATCTGTATTTGAATAATAATAGTTTTACATCAATTGGAGAACCTGATAATCTTCCTAATTTATGGTATTATTATGCTCATAATAATCAATTAACAGGAGAAATACCAGACTTTACTACTTGTACTAACTTAAGATATTTGACTTTGTATAATAATCAACTTTCATCATACAAAGTTGGTTCATTTAAATCTCTATATAGGATAAGATATTTTGATCTATCAAACAATAATCTAAGTCAGACTGCTCAAGATAATATAATATTTGATTTGTATGATAATTGGTTTGCTATAAAACGTGGTGGAGTCACCATAAATTTAAGAGGAAATAAAAATAATGTTGGTGTTAATGAAGTTCCCTCTGATGATGCAAAAGAGAAAGCTCTTATCTTAGTTGCAAATGGTTGGAATATTTCTGTTAATGGAGGACTCGTTTAATGGCAATTCAAAACCAAGGATTTAGAAGAGATTTAAATTTATTAGAGACAGAGGATGATCGGAATGCTTTCGATAACCTTGCAGGTGCAGGAACAAACAAAGATATTTCATTTATACAAAATAATTTAAGAAATACATCTAGTATTCCTTTTTATGTTGTTGATTCTGATGGATTTTTTTCAACTGCCAATGATAGAGTGATTGAAATAAGTGGTATTACAGCCAATGGAGTGGTTGATAATGATGGAAATAAGACAACAAACATACAAGTAACATTAACCAATCCTTTTTTAATAAAGTTTGGTGATTTAATTAAAATTAGTGGTGTTACTGGTTCTGGATCTGAAGCTTTAAATAACAATTTTACAGTTTCAGGAACGTCAAATGATTTAAAAACTTTTAGTTTCAGTAAAACAGGATTTGCTCATACTGAGACATATACATCTATGTCTGAAATAACTTTTTCTATATTTTCCGCAGACGTTTTTACATTTACTAAAAATGATGTCGTGAATATAAGTGAAGAAGTTAAATTAGTAAGTTCTGGATTAACAATTTTTTCACCAAATACTGATTATTATGTAAGTGAAACAAATGGTTTAAGTAGATTTAAATTATCAACAACTCCTTCAACTGTTGGATTTAATACAGTGACGATAACTGGTGGAGCATCTTTGACCCCAGATAATTTTATTTTTGCTCGAAAAGATCTTGTTCACCAAACACAGATAATCAATTATATTCAACCTGAAATTCAAGATGCTGATTTTAGTTACTTTGAAGGTGATGTTAATGAAGCAATGGATACCACGCAGGCAAATATAGAATCTGCAGAATTCTTTATGGGTAAAAAATATCGAGGAGATCAAGACACAACTGTTGATGATGAACTTAAATTTGAGGGATCTGTAGTAATTAATGATCCAAATGATTATAATAATACTTCTTCTAATGTCCTCGGCACTAGTCCAGTAAGAAGATCACCTGGTGTTTATATTGGAGATACTCGTGCATTTTCAAGTGACAATAATCCTTGGAATAAAGTTGGAACTGCATTAACTACATCATCTGAGGAAGTATCAATTGGTGAGTTGGCTTTTATAGATGGAACTAATTCAATGAGAATTACTGGAATTGATAATGATGTATCGACTGTATCTGGAGAAGTTGCAACATCATTCACACATAAAATCCCAGTCAAGATTCAAGATGCAAATGGAAATCAAGAATCTTACTTTTTACTTTTATCTAATACTTAAGTTGTTGCTAATAATTTAAAATTTCCCGATGCAGTTTTAATATTAATCTTACGATTTACACTCATAGCATTGCCTGATGGTATATCTGCTGCATTTGAATTTGTATCTTGTATAATTAATGAATCAAATATTAAATTTCCACCAACTAACTTAAAGTTTGGATATGTAGAAGTTGTATTTAAACCTTCTTCACTTGCGTCAAATGGTGGTGATGTATCTGTAGGTGGGCAGCATAACTGATAGTCTTCATTCTGTTTACTCGCAGTTTCATTTGATACTGCAGTAAATTGTGCACCAGTAGGTAGTGGTCTTGTAATTCCACTGTTCAATGTGATGACATTATTAGTTGAATTGACAGATGCAACTATTATTCCAGCTGAAGCAGTTGTATCTGTAGATGTAGTAAAGTATGCTCCCTGAAGTTCCCAACCTGCTGCTACTCCATTAAGGTTACTCACCTTCACAGTAGTGATTCCAGCTGCTTGAGTTGATGAAACATCTGAAACTAAACATCTTATTCTTGGGCCGTCTGTAGTTGTTCTAAATCTATCACAGAAATTTTGTATACTATTATCTTTTAATCCTCTCGATTGATAGATATAAACATCCGCAGATCCAGTGCTCGTAACATTTCGAGATATTTGCATACTATTAGTTGTGAGACTAGTAATTTCAGAATAAGAATTTAAATTACTACCAATTGCAACCATTCCTACTTGAACGTCAGTATCAATAGTTGTAAAATCTTGACTTGATGCTTTAAGTGCAGGTGTGATTCCACTTATAGTAAGTCCAGAGTGAGAACCAGATACTTTTTTAACAAAACCACGGTGATCAATAAATTTTAGATTTTGAGCACCCGATCCTGTAGCTGCTTTACTTACAACTATAAAATTATTGGTTGCGATTTCATCTACTCTTGTATTCTCTGGAATATTAGTTCCAAAAACATAGTTTCCAATTTCAATACTTCCTGTTGGATTAATGGCTATAATTTTTGAACCATTTGTAAGAGTTCCTGATCTTGAATCAACTTTCGTTATTTTTGCTAAACTTTCTTTGACTTTGTATTTGAGATCTACTTTGTTGGTAGATTTTAATCTAGTATATTCATTAAAAGTACTTCTGCTTCCAATTCCTTCTCCTAGAACAGTTCCACCAAATAAAACAGATTTATCAAAATACTTGTTAAAATTACCCTTTGCTCCTTCACTGAAATCATAATTTAAATCATATAGATAACGAAAATCCAAATCATTGAGTTCATTGCTATTTGCGGGCCTATGGTGTATTGTAATTTGTTTATTAATATTTCTAATTTGATTCTCTAATACTGTATCACTGTCTTCTACTTGTGGATGAAAATAACGTATTCTTATGCGATATTTTTCAAAAGCAGTAAGAGTTTGAGTTGTAAAAGTTCTACGAGCAAATGTCCCAAAATCCCTAATAAATGTAACATCATTACTCAAAGATCCTGTTACAGAATTTGTCTGACCGTCAACTGGTGTTAATGTAATTACGCCAGTAGTACGATTAACACTACCTACAATTGGTGTTCCTCCTGTCGAATTAATATTTGATCCACTTACTGACATTCCAATTCCAACAGTGGGTATTCTATTAGTTGCGATTGTAATTGCATTACCAGTGCTGCCTGTTGCTGCAATTGTTGTGGTAATACCAACTCTTGCATATGAAGTATAAGTTGCAACACCTGCTGATACAGATGCTGGTGTTTGTTCTCTATTATCATTTTCAAAATATCCTTCAGTCGCAAAATCAAAAGTATAGAATCCAGTAGAATTAATTGTAAATTCAGTTGTTCCAGTAAATCTTGGAACATAATACCCTTCCCACATTACTCCTGTGTTGGCCTTTACGGATTGTGGATGAACTTTACCAGTATATGAAAATTCCCCATGTTCCCAAAAATTATCACTCTCAATTTCACCTTCAGACGTGGAGTCTAAAAAAATATTTGATTCGGATAGATTTGGATTCAGAGGATTTCCTGTACTAAAATTATTATAAGGAAAACTTGTTAATGAATTAAAATTTATTTGATCGTTTTGATAATAGTTAGCTGTTAATCCATCTCCACCTGCAAATCTAGGATTTCCTGAAAATAGTTCAAATTTATCAATTCGATTTTGATATGTGATTCGAGGATCATATGCTACAGTCTCTCCAGTCGGAACAGTAATTTTTACTGAACTTCCTATTATATTTCGATAATTACCAACTTCTAAACCTCTTGCAAAAATATTTTTTATCGAATTTAAATCTTCTACAATAAAACTTTCACCAGGTGTATCAACTAAAGAATCTAAAAGGTTCTCTAATCCTTTTGAAGAACTAGATAGATCTCCAAGATCTTGGTCTCTTCTGATACCTACTCTTTTATAAATTTTTGATAGTGGACGACCTGCTGCGTCACCGTATAGTGCCATTATAGTTTCTAGTTATTTATGAAGGAATTGGATTTCCTAAATCTGGATCAAGAGGGTTCATTGACGATCCTGTGGTATCCACAGATACTCGAATAGTCGAAGCATCTTGTCCTTCTGATATTAAATCTGCCATTCTAGCATTTGCTTTAACTTCTGTAGGAATTTTACAATGAACAATATCCTTCGGTGCCCAAGTGTCACCAGTTTTTAATTCGATACAATAAACGGTCATAATTTACCTCCTTTTAATAACATTGATTTAATATTAAGTAAACACCAGCAGAATTTGAATCATTATAATAACTATCATGTTTAACTTGAAATGCCATGTCACTTCCAGAATTCACAATCTGAATGTCAGAACTACCTGAATTCCAAGAACCACTTGATTCTTTCTTAGAAAAGACAGAAACACCATAAGCAGGATTAGTCAAGCAAAAATGTCCAGTCATAATATTTCTTACAGCAGCATCACCAACTACACATGTAAACGATCCACTACTATACCGAAGTATTGCAACTGTATACCAAGTATTATCAGAAGTAGTTAAAGAATCACTTATATAACTAATTCCTGAACCAGACTGGAATCTCTTATTACCATCTGTTTTAGTAACAATTTTGATTCCGTGAGTACATTCAATTGATTTTGTAGAGTCATCTCCTATCACATCCAATGTATGGTCAGGACTTCCTTGATTAATACCAACTCTACCTTGAGCACTTAAATGAACTAATGGAGTTGATTGCCAACCACCATAGTTTCTTTCAATATTCCAACGATTATATCCACCAGTATCTTGCATTCTGATACCAAAAGAACCACCTTGCAAGATATGTTCTCCAGCAGTTGCACTATTTCTGTCTGATATATGAACTTCACCAGTTGATTTGATGCGAAGTCTTTCAGTTATTCCTGAATTATCAGTTGCAATAACAAAATCAGCAACATCACTACCTCCATCCTGACAATATAATCTAACATCACCACCTTGTTTACCTCTTAATTCAATTCCATGATAGTAACTATTAGTGCTTCCATTATCCACAACTCTTAAACAAGCAGTATCATCACTACCACCAGCATAAGTGATAGATGATTTACCTGTTACAGCAACATAGAATGGAGCACCTGAAGTGCTTGAGCCTCTTGATACAACTTTTACGTCACCACTTGAGTCGATGCTTAATTTTTTATCAGTTATAATTCCAGTTCCACTTGGTA
>CEOK01191009.1_pt1 | contig 13098 bp, 9 predicted proteins | sample 427001 | NCBI WGS metagenome assembly CEOK01 (sample SAMEA2591108, study PRJEB7988) | marine metagenome | isolation source: saline water (ENVO:00002010), including | reverse complement strand
TTCTTTCATGGCAGCTGTATCAAACATATTCATTGACCAAGGAGCAGATTTTTCCACAACAATGGAAATAGCTGATACTAACGAATTAGCATTAAATCTTACTGGTTATACTATCCTTGCCCAGATTCGCAAAACATACAGCTCCACAACTTCAACAAGTTTTACCACAGCAATTGATTCAAATCCAGCAACAGGAAAAATAACACTTTCTTTATCTGATGTTCAAACAACAGCACTTGAAGAAGGAAGATATGTTTATGATGTGGTAATTACAAACACAAATTCAAATGATTTTAAAACAAGAGTTGTTGAAGGAATTGCAACAGTAATGCCTAGTGTAACAAGGAGTTGATAAAATATGGCAGTAACACCAGACAGACCTAGAGTTGTTCGTGTAACAGTGCCTGGGATTCAAGGGCCTCAGGGGCCAACCGGCCCAGCTGGTTCTCTTGAACTTTCTGGACAGATTAATAATTCTTCTGATATTGACGTTTCTGCTCTTGCAGACGGTGCAATTTTACAGTATTCTTCCAGCAGTGTAAAGTGGGTAGCAAGAAATGATACCAACACTGGAACAGGAACTTTGAAATTAAATGGTGGAACATTTTAACTAATAATCAATAATAAAATAGGAAATAAAAATGGCTACAGTTATTCAATTAAAAAGAACTAATACTGCAACTTTGCCCACTGCAAATAATGGGTCTCTAGAGCATGGAGAAATGGCATATCTTTATGATACAAGTAGTACGGCATTAAGTGCTGGACAAAATGGACGAAGATTGTATATTGGAAATCCAAACGGAAATAATCAAACACCTATTAAAGTAGGTGGACAGTATTATACAGACATGCTCGAACATGCACATGGAACACTTACTGAAAGTGCTGCAATTATTGCTGATGCAAATAAGAAAATTGATAATTTAAAAGTTGATGTAATGGATTTTGATGGTAGCACAATTACTACTGAATCTGGAAATGGATTGACACTTAATCCTGCAACAAGTGTGAGTATTAAAGGTGCATACACACTTCCCACAGCAGACGGTACTGCTGGTCAAGCAATTATGACAGACGGAAGTGGTGCAGCAACATTCCAAACAATTGGTACAAATTTAACAATTAAAGGTGATGCTACAACTACAGATTCAATTGCATTATTAACGGAAACACTTTCTGTTGAAGGAGATGCAGCAACAGGTATTGCAACTACTGTTGGTGCTAATAAAATTACAGTTTCTGGAACTAATGCATCCACTACTGCAAAAGGTGTTGCAAAATTTGCTGCAGCTGATTTTGCAGTTTCAGCAGAAGGAGAAGTAACACTAAATCAAACAACTTTAGAAGAAAGTGTAGAAGATTATATTAATGGTTCACTTACTGCTGGAACTGGAATGGCAACAGCATATGATGATACAGCAGGAACTATTACAATCTCTGGAACTGATGCAACAACAACAGCAAAAGGTATTGCATCTTTTGGAACAACAGATTTTTCAGTTACAGCTGGTGCAGTAACAATTAAAACAGGTGGTGTTTCAAATGCACAATTAGCAGGAGACATTGCAAATGGTAAACTTACAAATTCAACTATTTCAATTGATGCAGATACTGGAACAACTAATGCTGTAGATTTAGGTGATACACTTGTAGTCACTGGTGGAGAAGGTATTGACACAGCAGTTTCTGGTGATACTCTAACAATTACTGGTGAACTTGCAACAAGTGCAAATAAAGGTATTGCATCTTTTAGTGGTGATGATTTTACTGTAACTGATGGTGTTGTAGCAATTAAATCAACTGGTATTCTTGCTGCACAAATTTCAAATAATGCAGTAACAACTGATAAAATTTTAAATGCAAATGTTACTAATGCAAAACTTGCAAATCCAACAACTACACTTGGTACTTCCACTTTAACACTTGGAGCTGCAACAACAGATATTGCTGGAATTACTTCTTTAGGTGTTGGAACTCTCACTGTTACAACTAATAATATTGCAACATCTTCTGGAAATCTTGTACTTAATCCTACTGGAAACATTAGTGCAAATTCAAATAGAATTGTTGACGTTTCAAATCCAACAGCTGCAAATGATGCATCAAACAAAACTTATGTTGATTCTGTTGCACAAGGACTTGCGATTAAAAATGCTTGTGCTGCTGCAACTACTGCTGATTTGAGTGGTACATATAATAATGGAACCAGTGGAGTTGGAGCAACGATTACAATTACAGCTGATAGTATTGCAGTATTAGATGGTGTTACTTTACAAGTTGGTGATAGAATATTAGTTAAAAATCAAACAAATTTGGTTGAAAATGGTATTTATACTTATACCAATACATCTACTTTAACAAGAGCAACAGATGCAGATACAACAGCTGAATTGTCTGCTGGAACATTCTTCTTTGTTCAAAGTGGAACTCTTGCAGGGGATAATGGTTTTGTACAAACAGAAATTGTTAATAATATTGGCTCAGGTGCTAATAGTAATATTAAATACACACAATTTTCTGGTGCAGGACAAATTGTTGCTGGTGCAGCTATTACCAAAACAGGTAATCAATTAGACATTGGTGTCGATGGTTCATCTATTGAAGTTACTGCTGATGCATTAAATGTAAAAGCACTTGGTATTACAAATGCTATGCTTGCAGGTTCAATTGCAAATGCAAAACTTTCAAATAGTTCTGTAACAATAAACTCTCAGAGTCTAGCACTTGGTGCAAGTCTAACATTAAATGCAGACAATATTGCAGAGGCAAGTTCACCAACTAATCAATACTTTACAAATACAAGAGCACGTAGTGCAGTCAGTATTGGTGCAGGAACAGGTTTGGCTTATGTCACATCAACTGGTGTAATTAGTGGTGTTGATGCATCAACTTCTGCAAAAGGTGTTGCACAATTTGATTCAAATGATTTTGCTGTATCAAGTGGAGTAGTAACTGTAAAAGAAGTTGACGGTGGAACATATACTTAATTTAACATAAAGTGAGATAAACTCATGGCCACTGTAATCAAACTAAAACGGTCTGAAACTGCATCTAATGTTCCTACCTCTAGTGATTTAGAGGTAGGAGAAGTTGCTGTTAATACATCGGATAAAACTATCTACATGAAAGACAGCAGCAATTCTGTAATTACTGTTGCTAACTTTGTTGTGCCTGGTTCAGACCCATCATATTTAATTAAAAGTAACAATCTTTCAGATGTAGATGCTGCAACTGCAAGAACAAATTTAGACGTAGACTCAAAAGCAGAAGTAACCTCAAAAGCAACAGATAGTGGAATTATTTTTGCAATTGCTTTAGGATAAACATGGCTATACCAACCACAAGAACTGAATTTAAAGAATACTGTTTAAGATCTTTGGGAAAGCCTGTTATTGATGTAAATGTTGACCCAGATCAAGTGGAAGACAGAATTGACCAAGCTTTACAATATTTTACACAATATCATTATAATGCAACTGAAAGAGTATATTTAAAATATCAAATTACTCAAGCTGATATTGACAGAGCACGTTCTGATAATTCTCTTGCATCTGTAACAGATATTGATGGAACAACTTCTGCTGTATGGAAAGAAGCAAAAAATTATATTCCTGTTCCTTCTACTATTATTTCGGTAATAAAAGTATTTGATTTTACAAATACTGGAACAATCAATATGTTTGATACAAGGTATCAATTAAGATTAAATGATTTTTACGATTTTTCTTCTACAACTATTTTACATTATGATATGACAATGGATCATTTAAAATTATTAAACAATATTTTAGTTGGTCAAAAACCTATCAGACATAATCAACATCAAAATAGACTTTATGTTGATATGGATTGGAGTGATAGTATTTCAGCAAATGAGTATTTGGTGATTGAAGCCATACGGAAATTAGATCCAAATACATACACAAATGTTTGGGATGATACCTTCTTAAAAAAATATGCAACACAATTAATTAAAATGCAGTGGGGTGCAAATTTAATAAAATTTAATGGTGTACAAATGTTAGGTGGAGTAACAATAAATGGTGAAACAATTTATCAGCAAGCACAAGAAGCTGTTGAAAAATTAGAAGAACAAATGCAACTTGCATATGAACTTCCACCAGAATTAATGATGGGGTAATAAATGCCCACTTCAGTTTATTTTAATACCGGAACACAAAGAGAACAATTACTTTATGAAGATTTAATCATTGAACAACTAAAAGCCTTTGGTCAAGATGTATATTATATTCCAAGAACAATAGTAGATAAAGATATTATTTTTGATGAAGATACTCTTTCACAATTTAATGATGCATATCTTATAGAAATGTATGTTGAAAATGTTGAAGGGTATGAAGGTGAAAAGGAGTTGATGACAAAGTTTGGACTTGACATTAGAGATGAAATTACTTTTGTAATTTCAAAAAGAAGGTGGGAGCAGTTCATTGGAAATAATGCAAATTATGCGTCAACTGGTCGGCCTAATGAGGGTGATTTAATTTATTTCCCTGTTACAAAAAAGATTTTTGAAATAGGATTTGTAGATCATGATGACCCATTTTATCAAATAAGTAATTTACCTACTTACAAATTACGATGTCGATCATTTGAATATAGTTCAGAAGAGTTTGATACAAATATTGCTGAAATTGATGCAATAGAAGATAAACATTCAATTAATGCATTGAATTTCCAAATAGCTCTGGAAAGTGGAACATTAGACGATGGTACTGGTAATCTTAATTTAACAGGAAGCATTGTACTAGAAGACTCAGAATTTGGTTATGGGTTTGTGTCATATATATTAACTGAAGATACTTTCACTCAACTTGAATCGAATGACCCAATTTCACAAAATGAAGAATTTGATTTAGAAAATAATAATATATTGGATTTTTCAGAATCCAATCCTTTTGGAGATGTTAAATGATAGGCAGTCACTTTTACCATGAAACAACAAGAGATGTTGTTGTTGCTTTTGGTAGTATTTTTAATAATATATTTTTAGTAAGACAAAATTCTGATGGTTCTACTTCTCAAACATTAAAAGTTCCCCTTGCATATGGCCCTAAACAAAAATGGTTGACAAGACTCTCTCAAGATCCTAATTTAAATAAAGCTCCTGCTATTACTCTTCCTAGACTTGGTTTTGAAATTGTTGGTTTAGAATATGACCAAGACCGTAAAATGAATCGTGCTATTAAAGTCAAGAAAACTACAAATACAAAAGCAACAAATGAATTAGCATCATCTTATATGCCTGTTCCATATAATATTAATTTTGAATTATATGCAATGTCTAAAAATTCTGATGATGCTTTACAAATTGTAGAACAAATTCTTCCTTTCTTTCAGCCTGAATATAGTGTGACGCTAAAGGAAAGACCAGAACTAGGAATAGTAAGAGATGTTCCAATTATTTTAAATGATATTAGTTATGAAGATGACTATGAAGGTGAATTCCTATCTCGCAGAGCTATTATATACACTCTAAATTTCACTGTCAAGTTTTTTCTTTATGGCCCTGTCCAATCTCAGAAGGTTATCAAGTCTGTGCAAGTCGATCAATATACAGATATGCCTTCAGTTGCTGTTTCAAGAGAGCAAAGATATTCTGCAACACCAAAACCATCTACAGCTACATATGATGACACTGATGATTTTGGATTTAATGAAACAGTTTCTTTCTTTGAAGACAGTAAAAAGTTTAATCCTGTTACTGGTAATGATGAATGAAAGGTTATGAAGTTCTTGATGAAGTTTTAGGAATAACTGATGTAGTAGAAAAATCAACAGAAGTTGTTTCTAAAACTCCTAAAAAAGATAATGTTCCAAGTAAAATAAATAATGAAGATGTAGACAATGATTATAAATATCAGAGAGAAAACTATTACACTCTAATTGAACGTGGTCAAGATGCAATTGAAGGTATTCTTGATATTGCAAAAGAATCAGAACATCCAAGAGCATATGAAGTTGCTGGTAATTTAATTAAGAATGTAGCTGATACTACAGAAAAATTAATGGTTCTTCAAGAAAAAATGAAAAAAATAAAAGAAGAATCAAACACAGGCCCAAGAAAAGTAACAAATGCATTGTTTGTTGGAAGCACAGCAGACTTACAAAAATTACTAAAGGATAATAATAAAGATGCCGTTAACTAGAATTAAACTTACTGCCTTTGCTGATGGTGGAATCTCAACTGCAAAACTTTCAAACACATTAGATTTATCTACTAAAACTGTTACACTTCCAGATAATTCTGTTACCACTTCTAAAATTTCTAATGATGCTGTTACTGTTCCTAAACTTGCAGATGTATTAGATTTAACTTCAAATACAATTACACTTCCTCAAGGTGTAGGTGGAACAAATTGGAACAATACTATTATCACTCCTAGTAATGTAGGTTCAGCAACCATAGCTGCAAATAATGGATATTATATTGATACAACTAATGGTTCTGTTACCATTAATTTACCCACTTCACCAAGCAGAGGTGATTATATATGTTTTGTTGATTATGCAGGAACACTAAGTGATACAGTAAGCTCTGGTGTGCATTCAAATAGAATTAGATTAAACCCAGGCTCAAATAAACTTAAAGGTGAAATTGCAATCAAAGATATTGCTTCACCTAGAGGTGCTGTTTCTGTTGTATATACTGATTCGGCACTTGGAGCTAGTGGAACACAAGGTTGGGTTGTTATGGAATCTGCAAATGAAACTACAACAAAATCACTTGTTACTTCTGCTCCAACAATTACTTCTGTATTAAATAGTTTAAATCTTGGATATTTTCAAGATTCAACAACTGCTGTTATGACCATTACTGGAACAAATTTTCTTAGTAATACAAGTGTAGTATTAGTTCCTTCAGATAGCTCTGGAGACCTTACTCCTACCAAAACTTTTGTGAATAGTACATCTATAACATTTACAGTTACAACTGCTATAATTAACAAAGCAAAAACAGGTTCCTTTGATGACCGTTTTGATATTAAAGTTGCAAATCCAGATGGTTCATATGCTATAGCATCTGATGCACTTGAATACGCTCCTGCTCCAACATTTAGCACTGCAACAGCTCTTAATACATCAGCACAACCTATTACAACAAATTCAAATAACCCATTAAGAGACACATTTGCAGAATTAAATACAGCATCAACAGTTGTTGCTACCTCTCTTGATGCTGACGATGTTATCACATATTCATTAGTAAGCAATGATGCAGGTATAAATGGAATTGCTGTTGCTTCTAATGGTGCAATTTCTGGTACTCCTTCTGCATCTCCAATTGTTTCTGGAACTTATAATTTAGTTGTTCGAGCAACTGCAACATCTAACGAAACATCACAAACTAAAACAACAGACAAAACATTTGAAGTTATAATGGAAGCAGAAGTTGCAGCTCCAACGGTATCTTCAGTAAGTCAAACCTTTATTGCGAATTCTGGTACAGAAATTACTGTCACTGGAACAGGGTTTACTGGTACTACTTCTACAACATTCGGAGGAACGGTACAACTTATTGACCCAAGTGGAACTGCATATACAGCAACTAATGGTAATTTAGATTCATCAACTCAATTAAAGTTTACAACAACAACTGCAATTAGAGATGCAATTGCGGCAACTGGTGCATCTCCTGGCGATGAAAGATATGATATAAAAGTTACTAACCCAGCTGGTGCAGGTTCTTATGGAAAAGATGGTACTCTTGAAAATGCATTTGAATGGTTACCTGCTCCATTATTTGTAGTTTCTACTGGAAATGTTGGAACACTTCAACCTGCTGCATCACAAGATTATTCTACTTTAACAGGATTAAGTAGTGGAAAACTTGATGCAACAATACAAGACCCAGATGATACAAATTTAACTTTTTCATTAACTAGTGTTGCTTCTGAACTTTCTAATCTTGCAATTAATTCGGGAACTGGAGCAATTACTGGAACTGCTGATTTATCTAGTGTTTCTGCTGGAACTTACAATTTCACAGTACAAGCATCAGTTGTTTCAGCTGAAACGGGTGCTACAAAATCAGATAGTGTTCAGTATAGTGTTACAATAGCATCAGCATCATCTGGGCCAGGATATACTTCAAATATTCAGAATAGTTTGCATTTTGATGGAAGTAGTTATTTGAGTAAAAGTTTTAGTGGAAGTAATCGAAAAACAATGACTTTTAGCGTTTGGAGTAAACAAGGTGCTTTAAGTGTATCATCACAAATTTTTTCAAGTGGTGGATCTGTTTCTGACCAAATCTTTTTTGGCGATACCGATATTTTCAGAATTTATTTATCTGGTGGGTACAGAATAGAAACTACTTCAGTGTTTAGAGATACATCAGCTTGGAATCATTTTGTTATATCAATTGACACAACAAATTCTTATGTTCGTTTATACCAAAACGGAGCAGAAATAGCGACAGGTTCGATTTCAGCTGGTACTGACATTAAATTAAACGATGCAGGTACACACTATATTGGCAGATATGCTGCGTCTAGTGCAGATCATTTTAACGGGTATATGGCAAACATTCACTTCATTGATGGACATGCACTAAACCCAAATTATTTTGGAAAAACTGACACAGCAACTGGTGCTTGGATAGCAAAAGCGTATGATGGAACTACTAATGAAACAGGAACACCTAGTTCTTCAAGTGATTATGACACATTATACGGTACAAATGGATTCCTTCTTGACTTTAGAGCAAGTAGTTTAGTTTATAGTGGTTCAACACTATCAACAATCAATGATGTTTCGGGAAGAACTACTCCAAATAATTGGACTGCAAACTAATAAATATAAAAAGAATTTACAAAAAAAATGGAGAATAAATAAATGGCATTTTCAAACCATGATGTAAGGCCAGACACACCCATCAACAATTTTGCAACTTTAAATCCGTTATTTATCAATGGTACTGAAACAACGAATGCAACCTCATCTCTGAGTTTGTCAGAAGGGAATTTAAAGCTTACCGCTGATTCTAATTACTCTCTTGCCAACGGTACTTTCACAATGCGTACTGGAAAATGGTATTGGGAGACATACATTAATACCAGTGTTAATTATCCTATGAACGGAATTACACATGGCACAAGCACAGCAGAAAACTCTTATGTTGGTTATGATCCTAATGGTAATGTAAAAGGAATTAGTTACTCCGCTGATGGGTCTATATATGGTGATTCTAATGGTGATGGAACACATGCAGCAAATAACCTAGCAACAGGTCTATCGACTTATACCACTGGTGATATTATTGGATGTTTTTTTGATGCTGATATAGGATCACTAAAGTTCTTTAAAAATGAAACACTGATTCGCACTGAATCGGGTATTAACAGACATGATTGGCATCCAGCAACCAGCGCATATAATAGTGGTATTAACACAGTAAATTTTGGCCAAGACCCAACTTTTGGGGGCAGTAAAATCCCAACAAAAGTATACACTGATGCAAATGGTCAAGGTAGATTCTACTATCAGCCTCCTGTTGGAGCTCTTGCACTTTGCTCAAGAAATATTGACAATCCAAAAAATGTTCCTTCTACATACATTGTTGATGAAACAAACACAAAGATGCTGACATACAATGGAAACACTGAAATTAGTACATTTTCTCCATATGCGACTGATGGGTATAGTATGAAATTTGATGGCAGTAATCAAAGAGTTGATTTACCAAGCAATGCTAGTTATGCGATAGGAGGAACTGAAAATTATAGTATTGAATGTTGGATATATATGATGGAAGCTGAAAACGTAGCATTTTTTCAAACTACTACTAGTACAAGTGGGGCTAATGGTGAATTTTGGTTTGGAGTTAATTCTAACAATCTTGTAGCTTCTCAACATGGTTCTGGAACATATCTAGCAAAAGGTTCTACAAGTCTTGGTTTAAATAGGTGGTATCATGTCGCAGCAAAGCGAGTAAGTGGAACACTTTCTTTGTATGTAAATGGTGTAGAAGAAACATTTTCTTCTGGAAACGCTACAACTCATAGTGGCGTTAGTTTTATTCAAAATGGTGCAAGTATTGGATTTCAGTCTTCAAATGCATATTTAAATGGATATATTACTGATATAAAATTTAATGTTGGAGGAGTATCTGTCACTGCTGGTTACAGTAGTCCTTTAACAAAAACTTCTATAGTTAGTGATTCTAACACTAAACTTTTTATTTCTAATGCTGGAAAATTTAAAGATACTTCAGGCACTGCAGCTACTCCTACTCTGGTAAATAATCCTTCAATTGAAGCATGGAGCCCATATACTTCAATAGACAAGCAAACTGGTTTTGAGTTGCCTGCAACTACTAATGGTGGAAGTGTAAAACTAGATGGAACAGTTACATCTGCAAACAGAGGAAGAATATTAATTCCAGAATCTACAGACTTTGATTTTGGAACGGGAGATTTTACAATAGAGTTTTGGGCATATTTTAAAACTTGGACAGGAAATTATACAGTTATGGTAGACCTAAGAACTGCTGCTGGGCCTACTGATTCTTTTGTTTTTGGGATAGACAGTTCTAGATCTCCTTACATATATGGAGCAAATCCAGCTGGAGGATCTGCTGCCACAACTACGTTTAGCACTTTAACTGCAACACTGAATTCATGGAATCATATTGCACTTGTAAAAAATTCTACTAAATTATCTGCTTTTCTTAATGGAGTGGAAGAAGATAGCACTGCAACTGTTGCATGGAATTTAACTAATAGTGGGAGTGGGGGATATATTACAATTGGAAAAGACTATCAGTCTAGTGCAGATAATAATTTTAATGGGAATATGACAGACCTTAGAATTGTAAAAGGAAAAGCAGTTTACACTGGAGCATTTACTCCTCCTTCTGGAAAACTAGGTTTAACACAAAGTGCCGGAACTAATATATCTGCAATTACTTCTGGAGAAACCAAACTTCTTCTTCAACCTTTCCAACCAAAAAGCTCAGTAAATTCTCCTGTCTTTAATATCACAGATTCTTATAACAAAGGTGAAGCAAATAAAAACTTGACGTATTATCGTGATACAAAAGTAGTTGATTTTTCACCATACAAAGGTGGAAGTCATGGAAGTTTTTTTTGTACAAATGCAGCAAATACAAATAAAGCTATTGAATCTTCTGCTATGTCAAATTTTTGGTCTGCTGGTGGAAATCATACGTTTGAATGTTGGATATATGAAAACTCTCAAACTAATTCTTCTTGTATTTTTGGTTCAGCAGGACAAGGTAATCTTCACATAGCTAATGTGTCAAGTGAAAGAAGAATAGGAGTAAATCCGTCAAATGGTAACTATGCTTATGGGACAACAGTTATTCCTGCTAAAGTTTGGACACATGTTGCTCTTGTTCAATATAGTGGTTCACCAACAACTAGCAAATTATTTATTAATGGAAAAGAAACAAGTGTAGCTAATGGTGCTGGTTCTACGGGAGGTGATTGGAATTTATCTGGAAATCTTGAAATAGGTGCAGGTTCTGGAGGAAGTTCGGCTCCTCAGACTTTTGATGGTTTTATGGCAGATGTAAGAATGGTTAATCAAGCACTTTATAATGGAGATTTTACTCCTCCTTATGATGAATTAACAGCAGTAACAAACACTACACTTCTTCTTCAGCCAGGAAAAGTTGCAGACACTGACAATGAAGGAGCAAAAGACCCAGATGCTTTTTTCAAGTGTGTTACTTATCAAGGTGCTGGGTCTAGTGCCAAAACAATTAATTTGGGGTTTAATCCTGATTTATTATGGTTTAAACAAAGAACGGATACGGGGACTGCACATCGAATAATGGATACAGTTCGGGGACTAGATAACTATTTAGCGAGCAGTTCAACAGATCAAGAATACTCAACTAATTATTTAGATTTAAACACATCTGATAATAACATTACATTACATGGTAGCACGGGTACTGCTGTAAATGCTGCAAGTAAAAATTTTATAGTTTGGGGTTGGAAAGCTGGTGGTTCTGGTGCTTCTTCCGGTAATGCGAATTTAATAGATACAAATGCTACATCATCAACTCCAACAATATCTTCTATAGTTTCAGACGCATTAGGAGGTAGCAGTAATCCTGGTGAGGATACAGCTAATCATATGTACACACCTTCAGCGATGTCGATTAATCGTCAGTCGGGTTTTTTAATTTTGACTTACCAAGGTCACGGGACGAACACCTACCGCAGAATACCACATGGGCTAAATAAAAAACCAGATTTTGCAATTTTCAAGCAACTTACAGACAGTGGTTATTCGTGGCGAGTTTATCATAAATCTATTGGTGCGACTCATGCGTTACAGTTGGAAACATCTAATGCTGCTGCAGCATATTCTTATTATTGGAATAATACGGAGCCTACTGATAAATATTTTACAGTTAATAATGAAGGAGCGCTGCAACAAGACGGTAAAAATTTCGTAGCTTATATTTGGACAGAAATTCCAGGCTTCAGCGCATTTGGTTCGTATGAAGGCAACGGGTCTGCGGATGGGCCGTTTGTGTATACTGGATTTAAACCTGCGTGGGTGATGCTGAAGGGTGCTAGTGGTACAAGCTCATCTACTGGTAATCACTGGTTTATGTATGATAATCAAAGACCAGAATTTAACAGTGCATTTAGATTGTTAGCGGATTCTAGTGCTAATGAAAACACTGTTGACCAGCCGATAGACATTTTGTCTAATGGGTTTAAAGTGAGAAACGCTAATTATGCGTTGAATTATAGCAATGGAACATACATCTACATGGCCTTTGCTGAGTTACCTTTTTCTTATGCTCGTGGACGATAAAAAATAATGCATTATGAATGATATAATTGAACTTGATAAAACTTCACATTATCTAGGAAATCCTCTACTGAAGCGTGCAAATGTTTCAGTAGAATGGACAGAAGAAAATATCTCTGAATATCAGAGATGCATGGTAGACCCATTATATTTTATTCAAAAATATATCAAAATTGTATCTTTAGATTTAGGTGTTGTTTCTTTTGATTTATTTCCATTTCAAAAAGAAATAGTAGGAACAATACACAAAAATCGTTTTACAATATGTAAACTTCCTCG
>CEOK01060143.1_pt1 | contig 13113 bp, 15 predicted proteins | sample 427001 | NCBI WGS metagenome assembly CEOK01 (sample SAMEA2591108, study PRJEB7988) | marine metagenome | isolation source: saline water (ENVO:00002010), including | reverse complement strand
TGTTCCCCTTTTATTTTTAATCGCTCCCTTGAGTATGATCAATGCGCAGGTAAAAGTTGCTCACATTGAAGTTCAAAAACTAATTAGTGAAATGCCAGAGGTCATTGCTGCTCAAAAAGAGTTGAAGAAATTAGAAGACACCTATACCGCTGACATGGAAAGTACTTACAAGGAATTGCAGACCAAAGCACAAACTTATGCTGCTGATGCAACAAACCAAACTGAAATAATCAATCAGAAAAGACAAAAAGAACTTGAAGACATGCAAAGAGGTATTCAAGAATTCCAACAAACGGTTTCCCAAGAGCTTCAAAAGAAATCTGTAGATATGATGCAACCACTAATCGATAAAGCGAGAGCTGCAATTGATAAAGTAGCAGGTCAGCTGGGATTTAATTATGTGCTTGATTCCTCTGCTGGTGGAAGCGTTATCATTGCCAAAGGAAAAGACATTATGGCTGAAGTAAAAGTTGAATTAGGGTTCTAATATCCAATACAGTTAAAAATATAAAACTCCCCTAGTGGGAGTTTTTTTTGGTCCTATTTAAACCATGAAGCGTAAGTAAGGTAATTTTTAGCAATCCTCTCCACTTCCCCCTTTTGAAGGTCTGGGTCTATTTCTTTGATTTTTTTTGCGGGAATCCCGGCAAAAACACTTCCTGCAGGAACAATTGTATTTTTTGGTAAAACACTTCCTGCGGCAATGATACTGTTGGATTCGACCACACTGTCATCCATTATAATACTACCCATGCCGACCAAAACACTGTCTTTTATTGTACAACCATGAATAATTGCGTTGTGACCAACAGAGACGTCATTTCCAATTTTGGTAGCTGACCGCTCATAAGTACCATGGATAACAGCGCCATCTTGAATGTTTACGCGGTTACCGATAGTTATAGCATTGACGTCCCCTCGAACTACAGCTTGATACCAAACGGAACATTGGTCTCCCATTAGGACTTCGCCTATAATGGTTGCATTTTCGGCAAAAAAACAATCCCTGCCATACTTTGGTGTAAAACCGCGAACTGATTTAATTAACATAATTGGATATTTCCTCTAAATTAAAAAATAGATGCAAAGGGCAAGCAGCTTTCTCAAATGGAACTGGATTTTTGTAAATTTGTAAAAAAAAGATGGAGAAGATACAGATTGTTGCAAGTTGCAATAGCGGTGCCAAACTAGCAAAGTTTACCATTAATCCTGCACCCAAAATTAATGTTGCCAAAACCTATGCTAACATTGACCAAGCAGTTGATGCACCATTGGTTAAACAACTATTTTATCTTCCATTTGTCAAAAAAGTATCCATTGAAAACGATACAATTATTGTAGAACGATTTGATATCCTAGATTGGGAAGAAGTGATAACTGAAGTTGCCACGCAGATTGAGGATTATTTAAACGATGGTGGGGCGATTATCGATGAACCAAAAAGTATCAAAAAATCACCGATTACTATCTACGCGGAAAGCACTCCCAATCCTTCAACAATGAAGTTTGTAGCCAATATAAAACTTACTGAGCAGTCAGTCTCATTTGAAAATATCGATAAAGCTATTGACGCTCCTTTAGTCAAGGCCCTTTTTAATTTCCCTTTTGTAAAAGAGATTTTTTTGGACGAAAACTATATCTCAATTTCTAAACACGATGGAACAGCTTGGGAGGAAATCGTAATGGACTTAAGAGGTTTTATCAAGAATTATTTAGAGGAAGAAAAAATAATTTTAGGAAGTTCTTTTAAAGGAAGTGAAGCTGAAAAAATCACTTCAACCACCTATGATAATTTAAACGAAACAGAGTTAGAAATTGTTAAAATTTTGGACGAATATGTAAAGCCAGCCGTGGCATCAGATGGTGGTAATATTATATTTGACTCCTATAACGACGACGAAAAATTAGTTAAGGTTTTACTTCAAGGTGCTTGTAGTGGTTGTCCCTCGTCAACTTTCACTTTAAAAAACGGTATCGAAAATATCTTAAAAGAAATGCTTCCTGGAAAGGTGAATTTGGTAGAGGCAGTGAACGGGTAATTAATCCTGAATTTTCTTTGCGGTAGTATAGAACTCTTTAAGGTAAAAAGGTTCGAAATAAGCAACATCTTCAAATTTTTTCTCCTTAAAGGCCTCCCATGCTAATGGAATCATTTCCTGAGTTGATGGGAACTTCAAATCATCCCTGTATTCAATATAGGGGGCATTGAAAAGAGCCTTGCACTTTTGAGCACCTTCCCCCATAAAAATCCACTTTTTGTCTTTTGAGAGTGTCTCAAAACTATTTCCAGTGATAATCTCAGCAAAGGTAGGTTCCAAGATTTCTTTTTTCTCATTGAGCACCATAGTGTAAACTTCCATTCTTCGGGCATCAAACATTGGGAATAACAAAGTTTCTTCGGTCGGATTTACTTTTCCTGCAAGAACTTGGAGGGAATTGATTGCTATAAGTGGAAGGTCTAAAGCAAAACAAATACCTTTCGCAGCGGCAACTCCAATTCGTAGACCTGTATAAGAGCCAGGGCCTTTACTTACTGCAACAGCATCAATAGAAGACATTTGGAGGTCAGCCTTTTTCAAAACTGTTTGTATAAATCCATGCAGCTGTTCACTGTGACTATAGTTATCGGAATAATGTTCCTCCAAAGCCAATAGCTTTTCCGAGCTACTTAAAGCAACAGAACAGTTCTTAGTTGCCGTTTCTATATGTAAAATGATGCTCACTCAACAAAAGTAAAAAAACACCTCTAAAGTGTAACGGAAAGACCAAAGTAGAATTCAAGTACTTTCAACTTAAAAATATAATCAAACTTGGAACGAACGACGTCAGAGGTTGAGGCATCAAAGCGCTGTTTGATCTGATTGAAGTCGAAAGAATTCATTACTCCAGCCTCAAAACGATTGATAGCATCTTGATAAGCTCTTTCTCTTGCTTGTGCCGTTTTTATAGAAGCTTCATATAACTTATAGGCTCCTTGAGCACTGTTGTATGCTTCATTGATGGTGCTTTCCAAATTTAGTTTTTCCTGTTCTAATTGATTTTGCTGACGGAGTAAATTAACTTGGGATCTCTCAACGTTATTTCTTGCTGCATTTCCATTTAAAATAGGAATGCTCAACCGCAAACCGAGATTATGTCCTTTGTTCAGATCAAATTGCTCATTGAAAGGGAGTGGTCCAATCGCTTTACTGCCCTCAACAGTTCGTATAACAGTTTCATTTGATGAAGCTACAAAACCAATAGGTATGTCATTAAAAATTCCATTACCCGTAAACCTGTCCGCATAGGAAACCCGAGTATTAAAACCATAAAAGGCGGAGAGGTTGGGTTGTAGCCCTCCCTTGGCTAGTTTAATATCTTTTTCTGCAATCTCAATATTGGTTAAAAGCAGTTTAATATCATTGCGATGGGTGAGTGCTTTTTCATAAATAGCCTTTGGATTTTGAGCTAAAATCTGAGCAAAAGGAACGTCCATATCCATCACTACGATATCAAAATTCTCGTAATCAGTAATTAAAAGCATCTGTGCCAAATTAATTTTTGATAATCTTAGATTATTTTCGGCAATTACCACTGCCTGCTCTTGTGATGCCATGGTTGCCTCAATCTCAAATAAATCTGCTTTTATTCGAACTCCAGATTCAATCATTTTTTGGGTTCTATCAGCATCTGCTTTGGTAACTTCTAACTGGGATTTTTGAACATCCAGGATTTCGATATTGAACATGATCTGAAGATAGGCATTGGCGACCATCAAGCGAACATCATCCTTCATGTCATCGAGCTGAAGCTGACTTGCCAATATGGCTAAATTGGCACGATACATTTGATTTAAGTTTCGCAATCCACGGTATATATCAATGCTTAAACTAGCGCCTATAGATGTGTATTGAGTAGTTCTATTTTCAAGTGTTCCTCTTGTAATATCTTGGTTTAAGCCTATGTTCCAAGAGTGGTTGGCCTGAGCGTTGATCGTTGGTAAAAAGTTCCCTTTTGCAGCATTTTTATCAATTGCTGCCTCAAGGCCTCTCAATTCAATTTGCTTGATGGAGATATTTTTTTCTACCGCCATTTCGACGCACTCCATGAGGTTCATCCTAACCTTTTGGGCCTGGAGGCAAACTCCTAAAAACAAGAAATTAAGCGATAAAAGTATTCTGAAGTTTTTCATGGTAAATTTATTTTTTTAATCCTCATCTTCATCAATTTTAATGGGCTCAGTCTTATTCCAAACTTTTACCTGATCGCTCATCTCAAGACCTGATAAAATTTCTACGTTAATACCATCGGAAATTCCCGTTTTTATTTTTTTTCGTTCAAACTTTCCCTTTTCGTCTTTAACCTCAACATAGGGATCATTTGATTCTCGATCAAATTGCAATAGTGCCTCAGGAATACTCATCACACTGTCTTTTTTCTCGAGAATCAAAGAAGCATTTGCACTATAGCCCGCACGAACAAAAACTGAATCGTCAAGAAATACTTCTCCTTCTACTTTAAACTGGACTGTTCCCTGTTCTTCATTGCCCTTTGGTGCAATGAATCTTAACTGGGCGTCAAATTCTTGATCTTCGACAGCGCCTAATGTCACCTTTAAAGGCATATTGATTTCTAGCTTGGCGACCTCAGCCTCATCTACTTTTCCTTCAAATATCATTTTATTTAGGTCTGCTACTGTGGCAATGGTAGTCCCGGCATTGAAAGTATTACTCTCAATTACCTGATCCCCCTCTTTAACAGGAATTTCTAAAACCGTTCCAGGAACAATAGCACGAATATTAGTATTTGCAATTGTGGAACCTCCTGTTGAACCTAATTGAATGATTTCGAGATCAGATTTTGCGTTCTCAACATTTTGCTTGGCTTGGTTATAGCTCAGTTCGACATTGTCAAAACTTTGTCTTGAAATAATCTCCTTGTCAAATAATTGCTTGTTTCTGTTGTATTCAATCTCAGCATTTTTTAATACAAGTATTGCATTAGAAAGACGTCCCTTTGCGGTATTTAATGACTGTTCGTTGGGAACAACTTTAACCTTTACTAGCAGATCTCCATTAGCAACTAGGTCACCCTCTTCGACAAAAAGTTTCTCGATAATACCTGATATTTGAGGTTTGATTTCAACTTCATCCTCGGGAATAACTTTCCCCGTTACCACCGTTTTCTTTTCAATGGATAGGATTTCGGGAGTTTTAGTTTCGTATTCAACTAATGATTTTGCATTGGTTTTAATAAAATAGAACGTAGCGAAGACGACGCCAAAAAACAATGATGCAATTGCTGTGTATTTTAAGATTTTCATATTTGGTAGTTTTTTTTATTCTTCTCTAAGTGCGTCTATGGGTTTTATACTTACGGCTCTCTGCGCAGGAATTAACCCTATTAATGTTCCCAATACCGTCATGATAATCAGCGCACCTATGACCAATGGAATGGGAACTGTTGGATTTGTATAAGGGAAATCAGATAGATCTTGGGTAAAAAAATTGATGATGGCTAAAACAAAAGCTCCCAAAACAATACCCATAATTCCTGAAATCAGTGTCAAAAAAACAGATTCTAAAACAATCTGAACCCTAACTTCACCAGGGGTGGCACCTAGTGCCCGTCTCACACCTAACTCTTTTGTTCTTTCTTTAACCGATATCAATAATATATTCCCTATGCCTATGACTCCTGCAATAATGGTAGCCAGTCCTACGACTAAAGACAGGAAAGTCATTCCGTCTGCAAATCCTGTGATGCGATTAAAAACTTCCCCAAGGTTAAATGACCCGAAAGCCCTTTCATCATCAGGAGAAACTTTATGAATTCTCTTAAGCACCTCTTTGACCTTTTTTTCAACCGCTATTACATCGGCATCTTCGTAAGCGGCAATAACAAACCAGTTGACTTTGTCTCCTGTATTGTAAAGGTTTCTAAAAGTTTCGAAAGGAATAAAAATATCCCCGTCAGTTTCAAAACCGCCTCCCGGGTTAAATTTATGTACACCGATCACTTGAAAATATACATTGTCAATTCTAATAAATTTACCTATCGGACTCTCGTCTTCTTCAAATAATTCTTTTTGTGTCCTTTCTCCAATAACACAGACTTTTCTTTTATTCTTAATGTCTGCATTATTGATAAATCTTCCTCCTTTATAAATTTTCTTTGTGGAGATGCTGCTATATTCTGGATAGTCACCATAAATATTATAAGTTCTTAAAATATCACGATAAACTACACTGGCAGGTGGCCCACTTCTAACACCACGAGCATTTCTTGGAGCGATATATTGTATTTCAGGGACTTGTTGTTTTAAGGTTTCGACATTTTGTACTGTCAATCGTGGTGACCTCCCAATTTTGAACCCTGCATGGGGTATGCTAGTACTCTGTGGCCAGACAAACATTGAATTCATGGCCATGTCTTCAAATTCGCGGTCAAATCCATTGTCCAACCCCTTGGCAGATCCTGAGAGGGTGATATAAATAAATATGCCCCAAAGTACGCCAATGACAGTAATCACTGTCCTGGTTTTGTTCTTAGCAACGGAACCAAAAATTTCTTGCCAAGTATCGTAGTCAAATATGGTTTTTAAACTATTCATCTCTAAGGGCTACAATGGGTTTTATACTGGCGGCTCTTTTGGCGGGAATATAACCGGCAACAGCGCCAAAAAAAATAAGTGAAAAGGTAGCAATAAATGCAGTCAGGGTATCAACATATGGATTTAATATAAAATATTGCTCTAACTGATCCCCTAGCCTGCTGAGGACAAAGACACCTATTAGCAAGCCAAAAATTCCGGATATTGTGGTAATGAAGATTGACTCGTGTAAAATCATTCCAACAACGCTAATAGGAGTGGCTCCTAATGCTTTCCTCACGCCTAATTCTTTGGTTCTTTCTTTGACTACAAACACCATAATATTAGAAATCCCAATTATCCCTGCGATCAATGTTCCAAATCCAACAATAGCAACTATAATTTGAAGGGTAGCAGCAAATTGTTGATTTTGTTTTACCATTTCTGCGGTGTTTCTTATGTAAAGACCACTTTTATCTGAAGGGTCTATGACTTTTTTATTTTTAAAAAAATCCCGTAACTGCCTTTCAAATGCTAATGCACCAACATAACCTAACTCTGGCTTAAAACTTACAATTATCTGATCAATTTTATCGTTAGTTTTTTCAAGTAATTGTCTGGTTGTGTAGGGCAAATAAACTAACCGCTCCTCTCTATCCCCACTTTTGTCTTGAAAAACACCAACTACTTTAAAGGCGCTTTCTTTGATTTCGACATACTTCCCGATGGGGTTTTCATTTTTAAATAAATCTTGTTCAACCAGCCTTCCTATGACAATATTTTTATTTTTTTCTTCTAAATCTTTTTGGTTGATAAACCGCCCTTTCATTATAACGGTTTTCTCTATGTACTGGTGTGCCGGTGTAACTGCACGGGTGTAGTAGCTATTGGATTTATTTTTATAGCCCAAGACTTCCCTTCTGTTTATCCTAGGGGTAATCCTTTCAAGAAAAAAAGCAAAGTTTTCTTGAATATCAATTAAATCACTATTATCAAATTCAATTCTTCTATTGTCTTTAAATCCTCGATAAGCTTTTGATGTTACTCCTGGATAAAGCCATAATGTGTTGGTAGCATCGTCAAGAAAAAATTCTTCAAAACTATTTTTTAATCCATTGCCAAAACCAAATAGAACAATAAAAATAAAAATACCTAGGGCTACGGTAAAACCAGAAAGAATGGTTCGTAACTTATTCTTGCGAATGGTTTCAAATATTTCTTGCCAACGGTCTCTGCTAAACATTGGTGTCTATTAAAGTTTGGTTTGTTTTTTTATCCTCAACAATGACCCCATCTTTGAGGGTTACGATTCTTTTACACATGTGGGCAATTTCAATTTCGTGGGTTACCACTAAAATAGTTTTTCCCTCCTCATTGATTTTTTGGATCAGACCCATTACCTCATTTGAGGTATTGGAATCCAACGCGCCAGTTGGCTCATCAGCTAAAAGAACTTTGGGCTGAGAGGCCATCGCTCTGGCAATGGCAACACGTTGTTTTTGTCCTCCCGAAAGCTCACTCGGTAAATGTGTTGCCCAATCTTTTAAACCAACTTTTTCAAGGTATTCCAGCGCCTTTTGTTGTCGGATTTTTCTTCCTAAACCTTGGTAATACAATGGTAAAGCAACATTTTCTAACGCATTTTTATAGTTGATCAGGTTAAACGATTGGAAAACAAAACCTAAAAATCGGTTGCGATAATTGGCAGCAGTTGTTTCTGTCAAGTCCTGAATTAATACATTATCAAGTAAATACTTACCATCATCGGCAATGTCTAGCATCCCCAGAATATTTAGCAATGTAGACTTTCCTGATCCCGAAGAACCCATTATGGCAACCAATTCTCCTTCGTCAATTTTTAAATCAATTCCCTTTAAAACATGTAAGGAATTGCTCCCAATTTTATAAGATTTATGAAGGTTATTGATTTGAATCATTTGAGTATCATTTGGATTTAACCAAAATTGGTTTTAAAATTAGCTAACAAATTAGCTATAAATATTAAGGCTGAGAATTATTTCCTGAGAAGCTTAAAAATCTGATAGCCTACAAAAGCAACGAGTACGTAGGGTATTGCCATTAAATAGATAATTCCATTATTTATCCCTTTTGCAGTCTCTTGGGCATCTCCCGACTCTAGCACTGCCCGACACATTGAACACTGAGCAGAGGCTTCTCCCAAAAAAAATAAACTAACCAATAAAAAAAGAATAATTCTCATGATATTAATAGTATGGTGAGATCATCAAATAAACTATCACGCCAGTTATAGCAATATATAACCAAATGGGAAAAGTAATCACAGCTATTTTTTTGTGATCTATAAACCTCTTTGAAATGGCTCGAACGTAGGTCACAAGAACCATTGGAATGATTCCAATTGACAGCAATATGTGAGAAATTAAAATAAAATAATAGACGTAGCTGATGATTCCCTGACCTCCATATTTAGTGGAATCAGAGGTCATGTGGTATGCGACATACATGGCTAAAAAGACCAGAGATAAACCAATCGCAATTTTCATTAACGATTCGTGAAGTTTAATTTTTTTATTTCTGATGGCAATATAAGCGACGATTAAAATCACTGCAGTTAAAGCATTTATAGCAGCATAAATCGGGGGTAAAAAATCAAGGGAGGTAACATTGGGAATTCTTATTGTAAAAAGAACCGCTACCAATACTGGAACTACAATGGAGACTAAGGTAATTAGTTTGCCATACTTTTGTGGCTCTTTACTTGTGCTATTCGCTTTCATTTTATAATTGTTATTCTTTTAATAGCAATTCGATATCCATTAACAACATATCGACACCTTGGATATCTTGATCTTCTCGATCAATCCCTGAGTAGTAAACGATAGGGTTGTCAAAACGATCTACTCTTGATCTTATATAGCCCTTTTTGTCAATCAAAGCGAAATAACCTTGATGTTCAAAACCGCCTGCTACTGCTGGATTTATACTTGCAAAGATACTAAATCCTGAATTCGCTAGTTCATAAACATTAGCTTTCTTATCTGTGAGAAAATGCCAATTTTGAGATTTTACCTGATACCGTTCAGCGTATTGCTTTAAAACTTGTGGGGTATCGTGGATAGGATCAATGGTAAAGGAAGCGATTCCAAAATCCTGCCTATTCCAAAACTTCTCATCCAAAATCTTCATATTTTTATTCATAACTGGACAAATAGTTGGACATCGGCTAAAGAAAAACTCAACGATATAAACCTTTCCTATATAATCCTCATTGCCAATCAAGAGACTGTCTTGATTGTGCATTAAAAAATCGGGAACTCTTTTTGCTTCGCCATTGAGTTTAATATAGGCAAGCGGCTTAGCAGGCACTGAGCGGTTGTCCTGAACTGCTGTATCATTTGTCATTCGAGTAATAATCTTTGGAATAAAGAGAATACTGAAAACGATGATGACAATGATCAGTCCAGCGTATTTGAAATTTTTTCTCATTTTAATCTTTATTGTACTTCTTCCAAGCTCGGCGGTATTCTGCAAGAATTACCTTGACATCGTCAACCATTTTATTGTTGATTTCAGCAACTGACTGTGAATTGAAACCGAATAAAGTCCCGACATCCTCGTCGTCATCTCTGCCTCTCAGATTGACTTCTTTATCAATGATGAAAACATAAGGAGAACTTTTACCAGATGAAAGATCCATATTAGTTCTAAAACTCTCAAATAATTCTTGTATTTCTTGAGCTGTACCAAAAATAAATCGCCAATTGATCAAGTCAGTACCTACCCCTTCTTGTAATTCTTCTTTCAAAAGATTGACTTGATCTTGTTGTCCGTTTTGAAGAACCATCACGAATTGAAAGTCATTGAATTCATAAAAACGCTTGTAGATTTTTTGGTTGAGATTCAAAGCATCGCCTTTTTTTTCCAAAAGATCTTTTCCCCAAAAGCCAACTATCGAAATTTGTTCTTCGAACTGAACAGGATCACCGGACAAGGTATCCCAATTTTTAATTTCATCTACGCCCTCTGTTAGAACAGGTAGAAGCGCAAAGTTATTTTTGCCTGAGGCAAAAAATAAATAGATGACTATGGGAAAGATAAAAAGTATAGATAAGACAAAATATTTTTTCGTTGCTCGACTCATGAAAAATCTTTTGTCAATTAGATGATATCGTTAGAAATTCCAACTTTGAAATCCAGTATTCATTACATCAAAGATGTAATCTGCCTCTAATATCAATATAAATATAAGATAAGGTATCAAGATGATTAAGGGTAATACTATCGCACCCTTTAGGCTACCTCTTTCATCTCTAATGTGCATAAAATCCCAAGCAATGTAATAGGCTTTAACAAGTGTTAAAATGATGAAAATCCAGTTCAGTAATTTCATATTGAGGAAATATGTCAATAGAAACTCGGGTTTTATTATCCCCAACACTACTTCTATGGTAGTAACAATTGAGAGAAAAATCAAAACGCCCCAAATTTTTTGAACGTTAGATTTAAATTTTAATAGACCTCTAAAAATAGCCAGTTTGTGTTCGTGTTCAGCCATCAGCACAATTTTTTAATTAAACGAGATAGAAAAATGTAAATACAAATACCCAAACTAAATCGACAAAGTGCCAATAAAGTCCTACTTTTTCCACCATTTCATAATGCCCTCTTCTATCGTAGGTGCCAACAATTACGTTAAAGAATATGATTAAATTAATAACTACTCCTGAAAAAACGTGAAATCCATGGAAACCAGTAATGAAGAAAAAGAAATCGGCAAATAAACGGTTTCCATATTCATTGTGGATCAGGTTAGCACCTTCAACTACTCCAACAGCACTGTCAATTTTATCTAAAGATTCGTCTCTAGAGAGAACAATTTTATGCCCGTTTTCATCGAGCTTTTCACTTCTTATTACCAGATTTTCATTTGCTTCAAAACCCTGAGCTACCTCAGCAACTGAATAGGAAGGTAGAGAGCCTTCGCCTTGATACCATATTCCATTACTTCCTTTATGAGTACTTCTCTCTGTGGGAATTGAAACAGCAAAATCTCCAATGGCTACTCGTTTGCCAGTATCAGCATTTACAAATTGAAGTATTTGTCCACCCTTAGTTTCAAGTGCGCCATATTCCCCTTTTATAAAATTTTTCCACTCCCAAGCCTGAGAGCCAACAAAAACTGCACCCCCTATAATGGTCAATAACATATAAAAGGTCACTTTGGCTTTATTCATATGATGCCCAGCATCTACCGCCAAAACCATAGTGACAGAGGAGAAAATCAATATGAATGTCATCAAAGCGACATAATACATGGGTGCGTCTATGCCATGTAAAAAAGGAAAGTGGGTGAAAACTTCATCCGCAATAGGCCAAGAATCAATGTTTTTAAACCTTGAAAATCCATAAGAAACTAAAAATCCGGAGAAGGTTAACGCATCGGAAACAATGAAGAACCACATCATAAGTTTTCCGTAACTGGCGTTTAGCGGACGCTGACCTCCTGACCAAAGATTGGCCTCTTTTTCAGCTGCAGTTAATTCCATAAAGTCAAATTCAAATTAGTTGTAACAAATTTATATATTTTACCTGTATAGCAGAACAAATAGATACAAATATATCCACAATACATCGAGAAAGTGCCAGAAGAGATGAGCCAACTCAAACCCCAAAGTATTTGAACCAGAGTAGTATCCTTTTTGTAATCGATAAAAAACAATTGACAAAACTATTAATCCAGAAAAGAGATGCGCTAGGTGGAGTAATACCAAGACATATAAAAAAGAGGTCGTAATGGAACTTTCCGCTCCAGTAAAATAATAACCCTGACCAATAATTTCACCAAAGCCTTTAAACTGGAAATAGATAAAAAGTACTGCCAAAATAAAGGTACTCAGAATTAATAATTTGGTTTGTTCAATATTTTTTTTACTCAGCGATTGCTTTGCTAAATAAAAGGTTATACTACTCAGCAGAATCAAAATTGTGCTAATAGCAAAAGCAACAGGAAGGTCAAATTGAGATAACCAGTCGGCTCTTGTGCTACTTACAACATAGGCACTGGTTAAACCTGCAAAGGTCATTGCCATACTGATCATACCGACCCATAACATCATTTTTTTGGCCTTAACTTGTTTTATCTCTAATTCATCCATACCTAAATCCATTTGTCAAGAACATAAATTATTTGCAATAAACTGATATAAGCAATACTAGCGTACATCAATTTTCTGGCTGCCTCTTTGGTTTTTCGTTGCATCAGTTTAAGCGCAAAAAACAGAAAATATCCGCCGATGATAATTAAAGCTACCACAGCTGAAAGGGATAAACTTAATTCCCCAGAATATCTCGTATAAGGCAAAATTGAGATGATAATAGTCCAAAGGGTATAAAATACAATTTGAAAAGCGGTCGCTCGATCAGGGTTCCCTGTTGGTAACATTTTGAATCCCGCTTTTTTGTAATCCTCATCCATCATCCAACCAATTGCCCAGAAGTGTGGAAACTGCCAAAAAAACTGAACCATAAACAAAATACCAGGTTCAATACCAAAACTACCA
>CEOK01193315.1_pt1 | contig 13140 bp, 19 predicted proteins | sample 427001 | NCBI WGS metagenome assembly CEOK01 (sample SAMEA2591108, study PRJEB7988) | marine metagenome | isolation source: saline water (ENVO:00002010), including | reverse complement strand
CTCTTGATGCAGAATCATTCACAACCATCACTTAGAGAAAAAAAATGCTTTTAAAAAATATCAAACTAGATCATGACTTTAATTACTTTTTAAAAGAAGATTATTATAAAGTAGGAGAGCACTCATGTATTACTCATCAGAAGACTGACAACCCTAAGTTATATAATGATATGGGAGGCATGCCTAAATCCTATGTTTTAGAGAATACTACTATTTACCAACTATGGTTTGAAGATATATATCTTAAAAGAGAACTTGGTAAAAAATTAGGTGTCGATGTCGTGTCTATATCTACAATTATGCAACCCTGCGGATCATCAATACCAATGCATGTTGATCATTTCCATAAAATTCGTATAAGCTATCCTGACGATAAAAGAACCAGGGTTAGAGCTAATATTTTTTTAGAAGATTGGGAGCCTGGGCACATACTGCATTATCAATTAAATAATGAGTGGTTTACCTCATCTCCGTGGAATGCAGGAGAGGGGTATATTTGGGATAGTGAAATTATGCACCTCTCAGGTAATTCAGGCATGGTTCCTAAATATACATTACAAGTTTCTGGTTTTTTAGTTAACTAAAATGATTCCAAACTATACTAATTTACCAAAAACAGAGAATGAACCTCTAGGTGGAGCTAATGGTATATACGATCCTGATACTATTAGTTACAGAGATTTTTTAATATCACAGTATTCAAATTCGTATTTTATACCCGAAAACGCTGAAAAAATAAAAAATGAATTTTTTAAGACGTACACAAATTGGATGTTTAAACCCCATAAGATAAAAGGTTTTGAAAAATATAATAAAGCATGCTTTACTAACGGAACTAAAGAGTCTTTTTTATATTTTTATCTAAAATATCTCCCAATTAAAAGACTTAGACTTGCTAAAGGAGAGTACTTTTTTCATCAAATGATGAAAGGTATTCATAAAAATTACGTTCAATTTGCTTGGTTAGAAGATGAACCTATAAAAAGAGGGGACTTTATATTAATAAGTGCTCCTTTTTCTGATACAGGTAATTTACCTAAAGATCTTGATGAAATACTTACAAATTGTGATGAACTTAATGTTCCTGTTATGTTAGATTTAGCTTATATTAATTTAGCAAAAGATTTAAATTTTAGTCTTGAGTATGATTGTATAGAATATATAACATCATCTTTATCAAAAGTTTTTCCCTTAGAATTTCATAGAGTAGGCATAAGACTTCAAAAAGAAGTTTCTGATGATCAATTATATGTAGTAAACGAACCTTACAATAATTATATAAATATATTTAGTGCTAAATTAGGATTAGAAATGATGAAAAAATTTCCTCCTGATTATATCTTTAATAAATACCGAAATAAGCAATTAGAATTTTGTGCTAAACTTAATCTACAAGTCTCTGATTGTGTTATCTTTGGGATTGATCATAATAATGAATTTGCACATTTAAACAGAGGTAATAAAAGTACAAGACTTTGTTTTTCGAGAATCTGGGATGGAAGGATGCCGTATGAGTTGTAATAATGATTGGGGGGAATTAAAAGAGATAATTGTAGGAGTGGCAGATTTTGCTAATATACCAGTTCCTAATATATCATTTTTAAAATGTCAATTTCCTGAGTATGAAGAGTCTTACGTTAAACAGTTCACAGGTTACTTTCCTCAACAAATTATTGATGAACAAAATGAAGATCTAAATAATCTTAGTAAAACTTTAGAAAATCTTGGCGTTACTGTGTATAGACCGAATACTAAATTTGCGGAGAAAGAAACTATATCCCCCACTTGGAGGGGTAAAAACTGGCATTATCATTGCCCTCGTGATCTAACATTGATTATAGGAAATAACATAATTGAAACTCCATCACCCATATGGAATCGACAATTTGAGACTTGGGCTTATAGAGATATCTTTTTTAAGCTTTTTAATGAAGGATATAATTGGATAAAATCTCCTATTCCATTACTTGAAGAAGATAATTACAAAGAAGATATAACAGGTGTTCCTTCATTAAACAATAAGGAAATTCTGTTTGAAGCTGCAAACTGTGTAAGAGTCAATAATGATATACTTTATCAAGTAAGTAATACTGGTAATTCTCTTGGCGCTACATGGTTACAAAGAGTATTAGGAGATAAATATAAAGTGCATGAATCTAAAAATCTGTATTCATATGCACATTTAGATAGTACTATAATTCCTATTCGAGAAGGACTAGTTTTATATAATGCATCAAGAGTAACAGAGGAAAATGAACCTGAAATATTTAAATCATGGGATAAAATATGGATTGATGCTTGTGAGACTACAGACCCTGCACATAATCTGCCGTGGGGGGCCAGTGAGTGGATAGGTCTAAATATGCTTAGTATTAATGAAAATTTAGCTATTGTTGATAAAAAACAAACTGAGGTTCATAAAAAACTAAACGAAAACAATGTTGAAGTGATACCCTTAGAATTGAGGCACGATAGATTAATAAGTGGAGGGTTTCATTGTGTAACGTTAGATCTAAAAAGAAATTAAAAGACTTTATAGATTATGAATATATATTTTGATAATATTATAAATAATACGATAATACCTAACGGTATATCGTCTAAAAGTTATCAGGAATTTATTTACAATAATAAAAAATTTTATGGTAGCTATGCTACGCTAACAGTACCAGAATTTGTTAATATATTAAAAAATAATTTAAATGTAAAAAAAGTTGATAACGAAAGTAATGGGGTATATCCTTTATCTATATGTCAATCTTCATGTTTAACAAAGCAATACTGCAGGTATTTGGTAAGAGTTTGTATCTCAGAGACTGCTAAATGTAAAATAAAAAAAGGAGATCTCAAACTCATAATTCATATTGAGGAGGAACCTTGTGCAGAATTTGGTTTTAATAATTTAATTGATGAATTACTTAAGAATAATATTAGTATTTTTAAAGTATATTCAAAGTTCATATCTGCCAAATACGAAGAGCTTCTTAGTGTTAGATCTAGTATAGATGAATGTTGGGAGTTTTTTAGGGGGATAAACTTTAATTTAAATGGTAAAAACTTTAAAAAAAAGGATGATGGTGTTATAAGTGATAAAGTAAATTTTAATAAACATGGAAATGCTAGAGCAGCTCTTTTAGCTTATCACGGTACAAACTATGACTATAGAGCTGCAGTTGTGTATAGTTTAATTAAAAAAAACTTAGATAATCAGTGTATCATAACTTACAATTCAGATAAACAACCAGTTCCTAATTTTACTACACACACTCCACTTATTCAAAAAATTTTGTTACAGGAAGATTTGCATAAAACTGTTAAAAAAACTTACAATCTTATTAATTTAGATGATATCAAACATGTAAAATTTATGCTAATCAACGAAGCATATCTTGATAATAATTATGTAAACTATCCATTTGTAACAGAAAAAACAACTAAGTGTTTTCATTTAAAAAAACCGTTCTTAATAATAGGACAAAAGCATAGTCTTAAAGAATTAAGAAAAAAAGGCTATAAAACATTCCACCCATACATTGATGAAAGCTATGACGAAATAGCTGATCATGATGCAAGGTTTTTTGAGGTAATTAAACAATTTGAAAAATTACTGTTATTATCAGATGACGATTTAAAACATTTTTTAAACAATGTTAAGGAAATTACTGAGTATAACTATAATAATTTTAGAGATATAATCTATGAACTTATAAACACATATACAGACAATGAAATTTTATTTTGATGAAATAATTAATAAAAACCCTATCCCTAATGGGTTAATCTTTGAAGATGCTCTAAAAAATCTTTACATAAAAAACTATGATGAATTTAAACTTTACAGTTTTTTAGACGTGCCGCATCTATCCTCCAAAAAAGACATTAACTATTTGAAGCTTGAAAAAACTACAAAAGGATACTTCCCTCTTTGTTTAGATCTATCTGAAGTTAACTCAATTAACCCTGTTAATATAAGAAATTTATTTTATTTAGGTATTTCAAGGTTGGCACGAGAAAAAATTCTTATCAATGACTTAAAACTTTTAATTTTTATTTACAAGCATAACAAAAATATTAATCAAGACATTTCTACCATAAATATTACCTTGCAACAATTTACTAGTAATTTTAATATTGTTAAAGAGGACAAAAAAAATATTATGATTAATACCTTGAAGGAAAATAGTTATCAGTAATAAAAGCAAAGCCAAAGGTACAGCATATGAGCAAAAAATAGCCACTAAACTTAGTAGTGAGTTAGGAAAAGAGTTTCGTAGAGTACCACTCTCAGGGGCTATAGATTATTTAAAAGGTGATATATGGGTTCCTTCAGACACTGCATGGTGGCCATACTGTATTGAAGCAAAGCATTATAAAGATCTACAATGGAATAACCTTTTAACATCTAAAACTACTGATATATTAAACTTCTGGAAACAGACTCTAAGAGAAGCAGAAGTAATGGAAAAAAAGCCATTACTTATTTTTAGATGGAATAGATCAAAAGACTTTATTGGTTATATAGACGAGTTTGAGGAGATACCTTATATAGAAATTAGATCCTTTGGGTATAAGTTTAGAGTCTCACTATTGGAGGATTGGATAAATGCCTTTAAAAGAGAACTTTTGTAGTAGACCTTTTAACGAGCTTCACATAGAAGAAGACGGTAAAGTTACTCCTTGCTGCGTTATGCCTTCTAATAGGTTTTATTTTGGAGAAAATTTAAAAGAGTACGTTGAAAGTAAAAAATTAAAAGAAATTAAGACTTCATTTTTAAATGGAGAATACCATCCAAATTGTGAAAACTGTTGGAGTTCTGAAAAGTTAGGTATTAGATCTCATAGAAAACAAGATTACCAAGACCTTAAAAATATTAAATACATACATTTAAGATTAAATAATGTTTGTAATTTTAAATGTAGAATGTGTAACCCAAAGTTTTCATCATCGTGGGAAATCGAAAATAAAAAACATGAATATTTCCAGGTATCAACAAGCACTAATAAAAATATTTTTTCTAACAGCTCATATTTATTTGAATTCTTAAAGCGAAATATCTTAGAAGGAAAACTTGAATTTATTAATATGTCGGGCGGAGAGCCATTAATTACTGATGCTCATGAAAAGCTAATAACATTCTTAATTAAAAATAATCTAACAGACATAAATCTAGCTTATTCAACTAACTTATCAAACTTAACATACAAAAAATTAGACTTACTCGATTTATGGTCAAATTTTAGACACGTAACACTTGAGGCTAGTTGTGATGGCTGGGGTAAAGCAGTTGAATATTCTAGAACTGGTTTCAGTCTTGACATCTTCAAACAAAATTTAATTAAAACATTAAATAAAAAAAATATGATAACAAAGATACACTGTATTATAAATATTTATAGTGTATGGTCTTTACCAACTCTTTTGAAAGTTGCAAATAAGTTAAATGTTAAAGTAATATTTGACCCTCTTTACTATCCTGAGTTTTTAAATCCTCAACGTCTTGATAGAAGACACAAAAATTCACTAAAAAAATTATATACTACTCCAGAGTTAAAAAATCTTTTCAATAAATATATTGATATTGATTTACCATCAATGAGTAAAGAAGCGATAGACTATAATCTTATGTTAGATAAGTATAGAAATAGTGATTTTTATAAAGCATTTCCAATGTATAAAGAGTATTTATGATACTACTTTCAAACGGGTGCTCTCATACCTGTGGTGCAGAGCTTGATGAGAATAATACAGATTTTTGTTATAGTAAAGCATGGCCTAAACATTTAGCCGGCATTTTAGGCTATAAGAATATAAACTTAGCAAGATCTGGGGCAAGTAATGATCGAATTTTAAGAACTACTTACATGTGGTTAAGTAACTATATAGCTGCAGGAAAAGACGTAAGTAAACTTTTTGTTGTTATTTTATGGACAGGGATTTACAGGACTGAGTTAGCAACAGATGATATAGAAAACCCAGTATTTTATGATGATGGTTGGTTACCTTTAGTCGTAGGTAATGATGATCAATATAAAAAGTATTTTAATAATCACACTTACGTTTTTTACAAAGCTTGGGTTGCAAATAACAATACTAGATATAATCATACAAGATTTTACATGAATATACTTGGTATGCAATACTTATTAAATTCTTACAAAATTCCTTATCTTTTTTGGAACTCATCTGTTGCTCTTTTAGATATCACCCCAGATACTAAAACGTTTTTTAACTTAATAAATAAAAAACACTTCCCTTACGCAAATAATGATCATTTTAATCACCGTCAAATAGCTAAAAGACGAAATTATAAATTATCTGATATTTCAGCAAAAGGAGAATTTAAGTCTCATTTTGATGAGGACGCTCAACTTGATTTTGCAAATTATCTATACAAAATAATTAAAACTCAAAAACTAATAAAGTAAAAACCGTATAAAAATAGTTGCTTACACCTTAAATTATTGATAATATATCTTATAAATAACAGGAGATATAAATGTCTAATACTAAATCTTGGAATGATCTAGCTGACCTACAACAGCCAGATTATTCTTCATACAACAACCTACTAATTATAGACGCAAACAACCTTTCTTATCGCTGGCTTCAAAGACCTAACTATGACTCTTTTGGAGCAGACTTCATCCGAACAATTCAATCTCTCTCTAAATCTTACGAAGCTGCACGGACAATAGTGTGTTTTGATTTTGGTAAAAGCTACTATCGAATGGATATGCATGACGAGTACAAAGGTACACGCAAAAAACCACAAGATGAAGAAGAGGTTAAAAAGTATGAAGACTTTTTTGCCGTTCTAAATGCTCTCCCTGACGAAATTGATGAAGAAGTATTAAAATTTAGAGGAGTTGAGGCTGACGATATATTAGCCTATATTACTCAAAATGTTTCTAGTAGATACGAGCACACTTGGATTGTGTCATCCGATAGAGACCTTTATCAGCTAATCGATGATAATGTATCAGTCTTTAATATTTTTGGTAGAAAAGAAGTTACAGTAGAGTCTCTGATGGACGACTATGGTACTACTCCCTATGAGTATATGCTATCTAGAATAATTGAAGGAGATAAATCTGATAATATTCTAGGCATAGAAGGTATCGGACCAAAGCGTGCTCAAGGACTTGCAAAAGATCACAAAGAGTTCAACAAGCTACTTGATAGCTTGCCGCTTAAAGGAAGATCTAAATATATCCAAAATCTCAACGCAGGACGTGATACTCTTTTACGTAATGAAAAACTAATCAATCTTAAAAAGTATTGTGAAGAAGCAATTCTTAGTGGTAAAGAAGGTGAAAAGTATCTTGCAAAACTCAAAAGTTTGTAATCTACTGGTTGAGAAAAGTTCTAACGCACTAGCACTAGAAAAACAACACGGAATAGAGTGGGGATTCAATCAAGAGCATACTTTTGATCCCTACTTTTATTTACGAGCTTGTATAAGTGAGACTATAACCGTGCCTGCAGGAAAACACTTACCTATACCTACAGGAATATATTTACAGTTTACAGACCCACAATATATTGCAGAAGTCACTACTTATCATGATGTTTTATTTGAGCAAGGGTTATCAATTTTATCAGCTCCAATGCTGTTTGATTATACGTTTAGGAACGAAATATGGGTTTTAATTAAAAATAATTTTCAAACCCCTCAGATCATACAGCCAACAAAAAAAGTTGCAATTCTCTCTATAAAACAACTCCCACAAACAGTAATAAAATATGTTTATGGAATAGAAGAATCTCCTTGGAAAAATCGTTCTCAAAAATTTATTCAAAAAATTAAAAACGAAATTCGTGGATTGAAAAAAGGTGAAAAAACTTCAGAATTTTATTCACGAGAAGATATTGAAAGGTATTCAAAAAATGGAAGTTAGATTAATTAGTTACAGTCAGCCTGTAAAAGATAAGCTATTTGTAGGAGAAGATATACAAGAGTTAATAGCCTACTGTGCAAGAGTCTCAAATCCTGATAATCAAGCTAGTGCTCAAACATCAGATAAACTGTTAAAGTATTTGATACGTGAAAAGCACTGGTCACCGTTTGAAATGGTTAGTGCTTGCTTAGAAATTACAACTACTAGAGATATAGCTCGTCAAATACTTAGGCACAGATCATTCTCATTTCAAGAGTTTTCACAACGCTATGCAGATCCGACTCAACATCTTAAGTCTGTAAGAAGAGAGGCTAGACTTCAAGACCTTAATAACAGACAAAACTCTATTGAGGTAGTAGATAATTCGTTACAACAGCAGTGGATGGGTCATCAGGATGCTGTATATTTAGCATCTATAAAAGCATACACTTGGGCTTTAGAAATGGGCATAGCAAAAGAACAAGCTCGTGCAGTCTTACCTGAAGGCTTAATGGAGTCCAGACTTTATGTTAATGGAACATTGAGATCTTGGATACACTATATCGAGTTGAGACAAGCAAATGGAACCCAAAAAGAGCATAGAGAAATTGCAAGGGCTTGTGCTGATGTAATTACAAAAATATTTCCTATGGGAAAAGACTACTTAGCACCACCTAGACTATGACTATTGGATTTCTTACTCAATATTATAGAGGCTTAGGACATAGCCAGCGAACTAAATATATAGCTGAAGAAGTTTCTAAATTCGAAGAGGTAGTAATAATTGAACAGTTATTTTCTCCCCCTCTAAAATATGACGTTCCAATGATATCCTTTCTGAGGGACTTTGACGTATCTAAAGTAAAAAATATATTTCAGTTTATCATGACTGAAGAACTTATCACTCATAGGATTAACCAATTTATTAGCACGATTGAAAAGCATTCACTTAAAACATTAGTATGTGAGGGTTTTCCTTTTTGTCGCCAACAGTTTGCACATGAGTATTTTCGATATTTTGAAGAGTGTCGTAAAAGAGGTATAAAGATTATTATCTCTGTGAGAGATTTTCCTTGGGATGAACCACATGATACTCCGTTACAAGACTGGGTTAACTATTCACAAAATTTAGTATGTAAATACTATGCTGAAAAAATACTAGTACACGGAGATCCAAATATTTTACCTTTATTTAGTGATCGTACTATACACTCAAACTCAAAAGCTATTGTAGACGACATTAATAGTATGCTGCACTATACAGGATATGTATGTGATAATAGCTTACAAAAACATAAAAAAAAGAATAATATAGTTTATGTCTGTACAGGACTAAATAAAGAAGAAGGTGTTCTTCTTTTTAAACAAATTAGCAAAATCGCTCACAAATTCCCTGAATATGAGTTTGTTATGCCTGTTGCTAATAAATATACAAAACTAAAAACGGGTAAAAAGGCTAATATGCAATTAGTCGAGTATATTCCTAATTTAAGAGAAAAGTTAGTTGATTGTGCAGGGATAATTACTTATGGAGGGTATAATACAACAGTAGAAATACTACAAAGTGGAGTACCTGCTATAATAGTTCCTAGACAAGATGGACAAAAAATGGAACAATTTGTTAGAGCGTATACTTTTGAACCATATGGGTTTTATGGAGTTATTAATAATAAGGAGTTTTCCGTACTTGAAGATAAAATATCAAAAATGCTTTCAACTGATCCAGTTGAGTTTTCTTTTAGTTTAAATGGTGTAGAGGAGTCATCTAATGTCATCAAAGCAATTCACAATGGATGATGTATACCTTGCAAAAGAAAAATGGCAAGCCCTACTAATTAAAGATGAAATGCGTCAAATTACTAAGTTTTCTCAAAATAAAAGACTTGAGTTAGCATATGAAACTGCTGAACATAATGCGTGGATAGTTAGAACACTTAGAGACAAAAAACAACGCTATCGATTTCCAAAATGTAAAAACTTAATTATGATAGGGAGTGGACTATATCCTTATTCAATGTTTGATGTACATAAACAATACCCACATATAACACAAGTAGGGCTAGAAATAGATTCAAAACGAGCAAGGATAAGTAGAAAACTTATTGAAGCCTCTCCAGCAAAACAATCAATAAAAATTATAACCTGTGATGCACATGATTTCGATTATTCGTGGCTTGGAATTGATGACTTAATTTTCATATCTGTAGATGTCGAACATAAGCGCATTTTTTCAAAGATTATTGAAACAAGTAAGGCGCAACCACATGTGTGTGCGCCTTACGATAATACTTGGTTGTATAATTTGTTGAAAGTAAAAGGCTCTATCTAAATATAATTCGCTGACGATAAATACTTTTATAACTAATTTTTTCTTTGCTCTTTAGCTTTTTACGACTCTTTTTGATAGGTTTTAGTGGTGAACGTTGAAAAAATTCTGAAGCTATCATTTTACTTTTACAGTTTTAACAGTTTGAGAATTAGGGTTTTTTACTTCTCTTACAGTTAGTTGATCACCTCTACGATAATAATCGTAGGTCCTCTCTTTTTCTGTAGGGTCATATTCTTCCCTTAGTCCGTATCGGTTATCACCGATGACTACAGACTCTCCTGTTCTTTCTTCAACACCTGATATTGACTTTGCCATGATATCACCTTACTTCATGTCTTTAATAATACGACCACCAAAGTTTCCGTTTGATTCATTAGCGACACGAATTGCAGGAGACATGCCTCCTCCGGCTTTAGGCCCTGTTGAATCATCTGTACCGCCTTGATAGCCTTTAGTAATATCCATCATTTCAGGTCCTTGGTTGACATAACCTTCTGCATCTTTCATCATATTGTTAGGTCTAGGCGCACCAGCTGCCCTAGTATCACTTGATCCAGTAAAACTGGTTCTTTCTGTACCACCCATAGCACTTTTTGGATAATTTTTTGCATTTTTTACGTACTTCATATCCTCAGCACTTCCAGTGACTGTTTTTGAAATCATTGCCATGATTATTCTCCTTTAAAATTTATTAGCTAATTGCTGCTTCAACTGTTTCGGTCATATTTCCAACATTTGCTCCGCCAACACATGAACGAATTGTAGCAGTAGTTCCTGGGGCTGATCCAGATAAAGGCACACAATAGTTTTTACCTGAAGGAAATGCAGTAAATGATGCTTCAATGTTAGCATTCATATGAATACCTGTATTCATTGTAACTGCGTGACAGTACTCCATTTTTACAACTTTTGCAGTTGTTGCTAACGCACGACTAGTATGTGATCTGACAGCTGTTTCAGCATTTGCAAATACACAGTTTTGGAAATGCATTTGTGCTAGTCCAATACCTAGTTTTTCAACGCAAAAATTGTTAGCGGTTGCACCAGCAGCAGATCCGACAAATCTCATATTTGAGAATGTAATAGTTCCTGTTGAGGTGTTTGCGATTGTCATATCACCATTAATTTTAATCTCATCCTGATGACCGATTCCTCGGAATGAAACATCGCTATATACTGCATTTGTAGGAGCAGTGTATTCACCAGGGTATACGAGTATTGTTACGTTACCTTGAGCGAGAGTAGTTGAATCAATTGAAGTCAAATCTTTAAAGTTTGAATTTGGGCCTCCAACTGAGTATGTTAATTGAGGGTTTGTAGACATTTAAATCTCCTTAAATATAGATTATGATACATTGTTGCAAATAACAAAATGTATGTCAAAATTTTATTTTTTCTTTTTAGGAAGAGGCTTGCCTGCCGCTCGTAGGGATATTGCCACTGCTTGGCGACGTTGAGCTTCTTCTCTTGATATACCCATACGTTTGGCTAAAGTGCTTATCCCTTTAGCACGAGCTTTTGAAGGCTTTTTCATTAGCTCTTTTATATTCTTTGATACCGTTTTCTGTGATTTACCGCGTTTAAGAGGCATTAACGCTCTCCGCTTTAGCCATTTTAAATGATGGAGGAATCATATCATCGTCATCGGTATTTTCTTGATTTTCAGCAAGTTCTTTAAATTTAGCCATGTGAACATCTTCTACATATTCATGTTCAGTAACCATGTTCATTTCTTCCGCTAATTCATTAATCATATCAGCATAATGTTGAGCTTTTCTGACGGTATCCTCACTTGCAAAATTATCAGCTATTGCCTTTTTTTCTAACTTAAAAAACATATCTTGTAACATTGCCGACTCAATGGCTGTCTCTGTAGGATCAATGTCTTTATAAACAGCTTGAGCTGCTGGACATATGTCAAAATGCTTTGTCATATAATTACCTACTGTAACCTGCCCCATAGGAGTTTCATCTACCATCTCCTCCATCATTTCTTGTTTAGGAGTAGGCATCTCACTATCCATATACACTAAATAATCTCTAGCACTATTCATATAGGCAGAGCTAGTAGCAAGTTTATTAGTCCACCAGGTAGGTAAAGATGCTTCCATGTCTCTCGGCAGAGAGTTTAAAATATCTTCAGCGTCTTCTATAATTAGTCTACACATCCTGCGTGAGGAGGCAACATCTGTATGTCCGTCTTTTCTCATTTTCGTTTCCTTTTAAAACCAATAGGTTTTGAATACTTTATAGGGTATCCTAATTCTCGTTCTTTTATTATATAATTTTCAAGATTACTATAATTTAATTTCCCACCTGTAGCAAGTTTTCTAATCTTTTCATTTCTGCGAATACCTTGATTAGGAAACCTTAAAAATTTAAATTTTCCAATTTTGCGCACTACTTTAGCTGACATCTAATTTCCTAACTGATTTGCAGAATTAAAATTTGTTTTTTCACCAGTCTGTAGATTAAATTCAGTTTTTTCAATTGATGAAACTATTTTTCCACATTGTGATTTACATAGTTTAAAAGAACGTTCATATCCTTGCAAAAAGCTTTGTAATTTATTCCAGTAATTATAGCTTAAAATTTTTTCAATGGGAACTTCAAATCCATTAAAAAGACGAGTAAACTGTGGAGGATAATAAAATCGTGAATTATCCTGATCATAGTAATGACCACCCGTCCAACAGCACCTAAAAACTAAACCTTCAGGAGATATATACCATTTATTCCAATTATCCCAAACACAGTGTATTTTTCGCTCGGCTTGATCATACTGCTTAGTTTTCTTTGAGTGTACAAAAGATCCTGATTTAGGAGCAAAAACGTCTCTAGATGTTTTAACTGTAGAAAATGTCGTAAATCCACATTTTTCAGCTAGTGCACGTGCCTCATCTACTTGATGCTTATTGTGTTCAAATACAATA
>CEOK01106780.1_pt1 | contig 13157 bp, 13 predicted proteins | sample 427001 | NCBI WGS metagenome assembly CEOK01 (sample SAMEA2591108, study PRJEB7988) | marine metagenome | isolation source: saline water (ENVO:00002010), including | reverse complement strand
TTTTTTGTTAGTTTTTTTAATTTTCTCCAAATCTATATTAGATAGTTTTCTCATATGTTTATAGCTAACGTATTAAACTAAGGTCAAATTTTTTATCCACTTAGTGGATTAAATAGTTAATAAATTTGAATTCACCACGCAAAAATTAATATCTATTATATTATGTTTACTAAAAACGATATCAACACTCGAGTAACTAGGTCTGGTAAAAGGTACACCAAGCCCACTCCTACTAAAACCACCAAGACTCCTAAGAACAGTCCTAATAAAACCAATCCTAAGTCTACCACCAAGACTCCTAAGCCCACTCCTACTAAAACCACCAACACTCATCTTCTACTAACTGGCGAAGAGATCGAGATTTGGGGGGAGTCGTCTAATAAATACGAGCCAGCTAGGGTAATTGAACATTTCACCTCTTATTCTGACCAAAATGTGGTTAAATACCTCATCGAGTTCAAGAACCCTTCTCTTAGTAACAAGTGGATGGATCTTAGTAAGTTTAGTTGGAGGATGCCTCTAGTTAATAACAATATTACTAGGGAACTTACTACCACTATTGAGCAAGCCAGAAAAACCCTATCTCTAACCTGGAATATATATGAGATGCTGGACGAGTTGGATAGTGTTAGTGATTATTATGGCTACATTACCAGAGACAACTACTATTACGTCATGCAACAAATGGTGTCTTTCGACGATGATCTCGTCTCGATATCACAATGGAAATGCACGGAGCAATATCGTCTACTAGATCTACTCTATGAAACTTATGAAAGCCAGGATTTAATTCCGTCTCATCGCGGTTATATTAGCTATATTGGACTTGGGACCGCCCTTACGATGCTATCAAATGAGGATAAGAACACGCGAGTCCAAGCAGCCTTTTACCTATTTGACTGGGATGGCTATGGAATGAACCACCCACAAGTTAAGGAGTATCTCTGTCTAGTCTACGCACTCCTCTATAAACTAGATCCAGAAATTCAAGGTAAATTTGGTGTTGACCATCTGACGCTTGCCGAGGTAACAGCAGACCAAATATTTAGTGATCTAGGACAAGAGTATATTAGTCTAGACCAATTTAAGCTTTGGTATCAGGGCGAAGATTTTATTACCACGCCATCGAATGAGAATGATGATCCAACCCATCATAACTATAACGAACCAAAACATGATAACGATGATGAACCAACACATCATAATGAGGAAGACCAAACATCCACTATGTCAGATGATCCTTGTCGTGACGATTCACCCTCTAACTTTATTAGGGATCTTGACGAGGCGGGTCTTAGAAAGCTAGTAGCTGCCCAGGAAAGGGAGGCACAAAAGCTTAGGGATCGATTGGCTGGTCTCGAGGAAACGGGTGAGGTATTCTTAGAGCGTAAGAGGGGTAAGGACAAGCCTATCAGCCATGGTTATAATCTTAGACCGCGTTGTTAAAAAATCCTAATACTAAAAAACAAACCTATTTTTTTTTTAAATTTGATCGGCGCCGGAACACGATATGGTATGGTAGATGCAGCTCTATCAATTGAGGGAACATTTTTCAGAAGAAGAGGTAATTAACTTTTCTCAATTTATGAACTTTTCTACCTGGTATCGTAACATTCCAGGTGGGTTTTTAACTAATAGTCCTAAACGCCAAGTAAATGCCTATGGAGATGGGTCAGAAATTACTGATAGTGGTGATATCGGTGCTAATGGGTGGAAACAAACCTACTGGACGGCTAAGATAAGTCAAAATAATGTTAGCTTGCAAACCCCAACCGAAGCGATGCCTGAGGCGTTAAGTAAACTGGTACCAGGTTTAAGACGCTTGTTTAGTAAAACCTTTTCCGATGCGGTTATAACTCCAAATACATTTAGTATTGCGGTGTGTAATAATTATAGTGATCCGGATATGAATATTGCGGGTCATACCGATGATAATGCCTGGTATCCTAGGGAAAGTGGTGTGGGTCCGGTATTTGCTAGTATCACCCTCTATCCGGAAGGGGAGCCCGAGGTGTATGCTAGGTTTGGGGTGAAACAAGATGGCAAGTGGCAGCAGGTAGATTTGCCGCACGAAAGCATTCTTATTATGCCATCGTCGATAGAACACCGTGTCCAACCGTATCTTAAAAGTAAGAGGGACAAGTTTAAACCTCGGATTAATCTTACCTTTCGGTCTATTTATCCTTTTAATAGAAATCCTATTATGCACAATATGGCGGTGGCGAATCACACCCGTTACTACAAGATGCCTTCGTGTATTATATTTCCTGAAGGAATAGAGGAGGAAAAAAGAAATGAAATCTTGGAGGTGTATAATCGTTTTTGTGAGATAAATGGTGGTAGTAAGCTACATGAATTTACTAGAAAGTTGAGTAAATCAAGTGAATTAACGAGGTATCGTAGTATAAAAGATAGGATGGGTTATATGGAGTTTAGGTCGAGTCCAAATATTGTTGCTGAAACCTTAAAAATGGTGAGTGATAGGATAGTTAGCTAAAGGGGTGTAGGTTAAGATCGGGGAATTGGTTTTGGTCATGAATATCAAAGATATTTTTTTTTTGATTAAATTTAAGATGTGGTTTTAGTACTTTTGGTAGGGAATGTAGTAGAGGTTGTCGACATAGTGGGCATTGGTCATTAGTAAGTTTAAATAGACAGGCTAGACAGATGGGGTGGTTACATGGTGTGTGTGTGAGCCAGTTATTTTCTAGACAAACGGAACATTCTATGAGTTTGTTTTTTTCCATATAAAGGTATTTAAATATTTTTAAAAGTATGTTTTGCTATTTATATAAGTTATTTTGTAGATTTCGTCGTTCTCGATATAAATTTTTAAAAAAACTAGGTCGTGGTAAAAACGGTGAAGTTAGTTTAGCTAATGATCTAGAGGGTAATAGAATGGTGGCTATTAAGCGTATCGATCGAGATCGTTTTCGTGAACAGGAATTGGAGTGTTTACGTATGATAAGTGGTAATACTCATGATAATATCGGTGGTTATTATACTTATTATGAGGATATGTTAAGTTATTATTTGGTGTTAGAGCATGTGGTAGGGATGGAGTTATTTAATATGATTGACAAGTTAGACAATTTTACCGAACCCCAGGCTAAATTAATAAGTTATCAGGTGTTTAAGGGTATAAATCATTTGCATGGTATTGGAATTTGTCATCGGGATATTAAACCGGAAAATATAATAATAAATAATAATCTAGAAATTAAAATTATAGATTTTGGATTATCGGTGAAAATAGAGAAGGGTAAATATATGAAACGATTTGTCGGCACTAGTTACTATCTACCACCAGAAGTTATCTGGCAAAAATACACCTATAAGTGTGATATCTGGAGTGCCGCAGTTATCCTATATATTTTATTAGTGGGTTATCCACCTTATTATGGAGATAGTGATGATGAGATAATAGGTAAAATTCGTGATTTGGTGTATACTGTGCCTAAACGTTTATCTAAAGAATCTATAGGGATGTTAGGTAAACTATTAGTATTAGAGGGTAAAAGACCTACTGCTAGTGAGGTAATAAAAGATTCTTATTATGTAGGAGGAGAAAGCGGTTCTTAAACCAGTTATTAATATGGTGGTAATTTTTATTATTTTTGATATACATGGTGTTAAAATAGTGTGGAATAGGTGGGTAAAGTAGTTTATTTTGTATGGAATAGTTGATATAGATAAGTTTGTTGGAGTGTGGGTTAACGCGATGGTATGGCTGGTTGGTGTTAGTGTATTGGGTAATCCAGACATTATTATTAAGTTGTGCTAGATAGATGTATATTTTGTTAATAATGTCTATTGGTAAAGTATGCATGAATGTTTTGCTTTTAAAGGTTATGTATTTTTTTTTTAGCAATCCATTTATTATTTAGGTATATTTTATCTGGGATAAGAAAATCTTTTCCGTAGATATTTTGTAAAAACTTTTTACCATCGATACGATTAAAACATCTAGTAGTAACCCCATTGATTTTAGTGGAAATAGTTTTAGGTAAACTACTACCAAGATCACTAGTTATATAGCCAGCATAGGGACCTTTGTAGCTAAATGCCTTTTTTTTTTTAAGATTTTGTTTTCTTAGACTGGGGTTATTTTCTTGGTGAAAAACAAAAATATCGATATGTGATATTTTTTTACCGTCGTAGTAAATAAGTCTAGCAATAATTCCATCGAACGAACAAGAGTCCATGTATTTATAGACTCGTTTACCTCGACAATCATATCTTTTTCTAAAATTCATAGGTTTATTGTGGAAAGGGTTAATTAATAGGTATGTTTTTCCTATAATAATAGGTTGATATTTAAGTTCGCTAGGGTAAAAGCACCATCTATGTTTTTTCAATCCTAAAATAACATCGACCGCCTCGACTCCAATATGAACATCTAGATCATAATCATAGGGGATATATTTTTTATCTCTATACCAGCCTAAATAAGTTCCATAGCTAATACTATAATCAATATTAATCATTTTAGTAAGGTTGTGCCAATTAGCCATTAGTATATTAAATGGTTTTGTAAACTTATTTGGAGGGGTGTGGTAACCATAGATATCTGTTCTAAAAGGTTCTCTATTAGAATATAAAAAATAGAAAACTATAAGTAGGATAATAATTACTATCAATATCATTACTTAATCGGAGATATTATTTTTTATTCCATTTTTTATTCTTGTAGATTCTATCTGGTGTTAAGAAGTTTTCCCCATATCGATTTATTAAAAATTGTTTCCCGATATCCCTATTAAAACATCGAGTAGTTACCCCATTGATATTACATTTGGTAGTAGGTGGTAAATTAGTGCCTATATCACTAACAATATAAGAGGCGGTGTCCCCGTAATAATCAACAGCTCTTTTTTCTACCAAATGATTATCCCTATTAGTTTTATTAGTTTCATGGTTATAAACAAAAATATCTAAATGAGAGGTTTTGCCGTTTTTTCGATAGACTAGTCTTCCAATAATCCCACTAAAACTACACACATCTTGTTGTATATCCACCTTTTCTCCCTGGCAATTATGTCTTTTCCTAGATTTAAATTTAAAATTATGATCAGGATTAATAAGTAGAGTGGGTGTTTCTGGTTTAATCCGATTATCTCGTAGTTCATGTGGGTAAAAACACCACTCGTATTTAATTAAATCCAATAGATTTTTCACACTATCAATACTAATATGAATATCTAGATCCTCGTCATAAGGAATATAATTTTGGTTACGGTACCAGCCTAAATAAGTTCCATAGGTTATAGTATAATTAATTTTATATAAATTAGCAATCTTATCCCAAAAACTAAGAAGTGTATTAAACTCCGCTTTTCTTGGGTTTTCTGGATAATCATAGCCATATAGGTTATCCACGTAGTATTCCTTATTTCCACTAAAGTTATTTTCACTAAAGTTATTTTCACTAAAGTTATTTTCACTAAAGTTATATGCAAAATAAAAAAATATAACAACCACCACTAATACTATTAACCTCATTATCTAATAAAATAGATTTTAATTTAGCAGCCCCCCCTAAGTCTAAGAACCAGATGAAGAGTCGATTCCTTTTGGATATTGTAGTCGCTTAGGGTCCTACCATCCTCTAGCTGTTTCCCCGCAAAGATAAGACGCTGTTGATCGGGTGGGATTCCTTCCTTGTCTTGGATTTTTTGTTTGACATTGTCGATAGTGTCACTAGCCTCTACTTCAAGAGTGATAGTTTTGCCTGTGAGTGTTTTAACAAAGATCTGCATATTATATATATATTATAAAATTAAAAGTTACTCTTAAATTCAAATTTTTTCGCACTATTAATTATGCTAAGTTGTGATAGAAATTGTGAGTGTCCAAATAAACACCCGACAATTTTAGATGCTTTTAGCGAATACAAGATACTAAAATCAAAAAGGGGGAAAAATGATAGAAATGGTATACCTAAGGGCGGAAGTGGGCCGACCCCTAAAAAAAATAATATAATAGAGAGTCGTTTTAGATGTCGGGGTGGAAATACAATGATAGCCAACTACTGGCGGGATGGCATACCAGTGAATGCATTGGGTATGCCGTTGGGGTTTAAAAAGGCGTTAAAATGTCATAAATGTCCTAAATAATTTAAATATTAGTTATTAGTTAGTATTATGTCGTATGACTCTCGTGTGATAGATAAGATAAATCATTTGATTAGGAATAATGGTTTGATGGAGAAAAAATGGAATAGGTATGGTTTAGCTAAATACAAACGTTGGTTAACGGAACGTAGCGATTTGCCAGATCTTGGCTTAAAAACTAATTATTATAATGAAGATGGAAATCGTTTGCCTCAGGTATCTTTAGCTAAAAAGTGGCAATCTAAAAATCGTGGAAAGATAATGGGGATAAAAGATTTTATGAGGAAACTAGAGGGTCATGATATAAGTTTGGATAATTTAGCAAGTTTTATTGGTGTGGCGTTAGTATTTTTCCCCCCAAAAGTTGATGTAAAGGTGGTGAAACCCGTGGTGATAGAAACTAAAGAAAAAAGGGTAAGTCCGGTAAAAATAAAAGAGGAGCCTATTTTACCAAATTTGGAATTAGATAGTTGGGAGGATTTTTAACTAGTATCTACTAACAATAAATTGTATATTAGAATTGATTTTGTCTTGTAGTGGACAGGTGGGGCATTTTGTTTTGTTTGGGTAGTCAAAGCCTTTGCCTAATGGATCATATTTGTCTTCTTCGGTACTAGTGTCAAGAAAATCGTTAGGTTGTTTGTAACCTTTAGGTTTGCAGGTGCATGATAGTGCTCTTTCTAGGTAGTTTGTGGGTGCTTTATTTCTATCTCGTGGTGGTTTTGTTTCAGGTTCATCTTCGTCTTCATCGTCTTTTTTGTAGAAATTAAATCCTTTGTCGATGAGTGTTTGGTCTCTACTTTCTTTTTCATTACAGGCTTTTGATTTGGTAATACATTCTTTAGGGTTAATATTATAGCTAATGCCTTTACATTTGGGGTCACTAGTGCATTTTTTTTTGCAATCTGATAGGGAAAGTGTATCAAAGGTATTAAGATTATTACCCGGGCAGTCATTATCAAGTCTTTTGTAGTCATCATTGGCTGTAGAAATTTTTTTGTAAAAGGTCCAATCGTTGGGGTCTTGTTTATTATTGGCCGATTTACTATTATTACAACTAGCCGATTTGGTGATACATTGTTTTTTGTAGATACTAAAGCCCTGACAATCTATATTTTCATTACACTTGGCTTCACACCCAGCTTTATCGGTATCATTATAGATTTTAATATTATTTCCGGCACAATCTCCTAGTAGTTTTACATATTGGACGTTATTAGCGTATTTTTCTAGTTGTGTAATATTTATTTGATTATAGTAGGTATAATTATCAAGTATGATGATACAAAAAAAAATAGTGATAATGATAATTATAATTATTTTCATATTGTATTATAATAATATTATAAATTTATTGAGTAGGTGTTCTTCTTAGAATGGTTCCCGGCCTACCCATACTGAATTGTGATGTATGTTGTGTATTAGGTTTATTATTTTGTTGAGGAATGGTAATAGGTCTTGATTGGCTATTATTTGTGTTTTTAGCTTGTTCTACCGCATGTATACTTTTGGACCTCCATTGTTTTACCGTGTCATTAGAATATTCGCCACCTCGTTGCCTACCAGTATTTTCCGAAAATCTCCTATACATTTGTGGTTGGTGTAAATCTTTCATTTGGGTAGCCGTTTTTCTCAGACTATCGCTAATTTGCGACGCACCCTGAACATTGGCTATAAACTGGTCAATTCTAGCATCCTTAATATCTGGTGACATAGTTTCCATTTCTAGAGCCAATTGTGATAGTTTAAAGACATCTAGAGTGTCTCCAATAAGAGGTTTATTCTCGGAAGATTGTTTACAATCGATTTTCTCCTTTTTAAGCAACGCTTCGGCACAATCTAGATAATTTAGGGTAAAACTACTATCCTTATAAGCGTCTATATTTTTAATATGAAATCCAATGTGTTTAGTTTCTTGGTTGAGAAGATCACCAATAGTGATGGTATTGTCTGTAACCTTATAATTAATAGAGTCAATAGGTTCTAGAATATCTTTGTTAAAGGTGATAGTAAGGCCTTGTTGTCTAGTTTCAAGGGCGGTGCCAAAGATTTCTCCAAAGATTTGTGGAATTTTTTCTGGGTTATCGATAAAGTAGTAGTTACCGTTGTCGATATTACTAAGTTTACTTAATAGATTGTGGTCGCAGTCATTCCCGACGCCGATAATAGCTAGATTAGTGTCTTTATCGATGTTTTGTTGTACTAGTTTAACCAAATCATCTGGGTCAGTAATTCCATTATTTGGTATTCCATCGGTAAGTAGTATAATATATTTAACAAAGTTTGATAGATTAGACATATTTGAAAAGGCCATTGAGAGTGGTTTAGATATATTGGTGGAGGTTCCTGGGTATAGTTTATTAATTTTAGTTTTGGCGACGTGACTGTTTTTAATTTTTTCAAGGGGAAGTATTGGAATAGCATCGGAGTCAAAACTGATAAAACCTAAGTGATGGTGAGCTATATTATCGATAATAAAGTTGATAGTTTGTTGGCAAATATCAAGTTTGGATTGTTGGATATTAACTAGATCCCCCATGGATCCCGAGACATCTCCTAGTAATTGTAGGGCGATGGTAATATTATCTTTATTATCCTGATCATTATTTGCGTTAGAGATGGTTAAAACGCAATTATTTTGGTGGTGATTTGTTTTAAGGTGGATGGACATATATTAATCATAGTTAATATGTTGGATAAAATCAAATTTAAACAGATAAAAAAAATGTGCTAATACGATTCCCAGAAGGGATCCACATAATACTTGTAGGGGTGTGTGGCAGGCGGAACCTAAACTAGTAAAATAGCCTAATCTAGAAAAACTAATAGCCATCGCGACTAAAATTAAAAATATGTTGGGGATAGGTTGATAATTAGGCATATTAAGTATAAGTAGGGTGATGAAAAACCAGATACTTTGACTATGACCTGATGGAAATCCAATTTCATTACTATAATTTTTATCATTATTGGATGCCCCACAACTAGTGGCTGTATTAGGTCGATATAGTATTGTAGCTTTATTTTTATTAGGGAATATAATTTTTAGGATATGTTTAATGGTTAAATTAATTATTCCTGAGATCAGGAGACCTATAACTATAAAAATAAGAAATGGGTTATTGGTAGCAATGGCGATAATAAAAGTAATAATGGGGATAGAAACTACTGAATTTTTAAAGAAATAGTTAATAGTTTCTAGTATCATTAATTAGTAAACCAAAAAAAATTGAAAAGTATGTCTTATTATGATTTTTTTGTATTATGAATTTTTATCTTCAGCTAATTCAGATTATTTGTCTTATTTATCTTATTAATGCTAATGATGAGATAGTGGTCATTCGATATCTATACGGTATTAACAATAGTACAAATCCGGGGTATAATAGTTATGAACAAAATAACACTATTCTATACCTACTAAATTAATTCTAAACCATTCACCCCATGACTAATAAATTGAGGACAGCCCTCTTTTTTTATTTTAAAAATATTATCGGCTCCTGTATATGGTTTATAGGTTTGTGGTGTGGATGTCGAAGATGGTTTTTGTGTGGTGGATGTGGTAGATGTGGTAGATGTGGTAGATGGTTTTATTGTACAAGGTGGGCAGGTAGTTTTAATAATTTCTTCTTCTGGAATAGGCATAGTTTCTGGACATGTATCCATTTCTATATCATCTAGTTCATCTAATAAAGGAAATTCCGGTAATATTTCTTCTCTGGTGGGTATATTTGGAGTATTATCTAGGATGGTGGTGCCGTATAAAAAACATCCTTCAGCTTTTCTAGGTTTAATCCCAGGTCCACCAAAACATCCATTACACTGAAATGAGCAACCCCTAACACCATTATTAAGACATAGATTATAGCATTCTTCTCTAGTTTTAGGTTTACCGAGTAATTTATATGGGTTAGTAACGTTGTGGTTAACTAACCAATTACCATTCATTCCACAGGTTGAGGTATTTTTTTCCCCATGATAATAGGGATTTTTGGAGACACAGGCTAGTTTATTAACCTCACACCCGTCGCATTGACGACATAATTCTCGTTTTTCCGGTGGTAAATAGCACCATTTATAAGGAGCATTAGCGTATTTATCGACATTGTCAAAGTATTTTTCTGGATTTTGTAGGGTGGGGTCATTAGTAAAGGCGCACCCACAGGCAGCGATATCTCTAGTTTCTTCTCCTGATTGATTATTTGGCGCGGAGTCATCAATATTGAGGTTAGTATTTTGTGCTAGGGTTCTAGCAAAACTAAAACAACTACTATTATTATTAGGGGTGATGCCCGCGCCTCCAAAACAGCCTCGACAGTTATAGGAACAGGCGGGTATATTGGCCGCTCGACAAAGTCTTAAACATTCTTCTTTGTTAGTTGTTTGACCTAATAATCTAGATGGTTTTATAAGAGTATGATCAGGTAGCCATTTGTTGTCACTATTGCAAATAGCTTGGTCGTGACCATTAGCACTACAAGTTGATTCTTCTTCTAGACCATAATTAGTTTGAATAGCATATATTTTCCCATTTTTTTTATTTCTAACGACTGGTGTGGAATCATCGACATTATTACATCCCCATTCACTAAGGGGTGAACCTATTTTATAGATACTAGTAACATTGTCAATATTATTATCCTCCCATTTGTCTTTTTCACACCAAGAAATGTCGCATTGGTTACAATTGTTAATATGGTGGATTGTATTTTTAAAGATATCATTAGCCTCTTCTTCTGGAGCTTCTACCTGTTCTATAGGTTCACTATCTTGTAATATATACAATTCTACCTTTTTAGCCACAAAGCCACCACCTGGGATGCCACCGGCAAAATCGGTAGTGGACCCGATAGCATACCACCATTGGTTAGTGTCAACACTACCATCTAGTAGAGCATTTTTACCACTATAGACTAGTCCGCCCCATCCATTTTGTGTATAATTAATGTCGATAGCTTCATATCCGGTGATGGGTTCCTTTTTTATGGGGTTGCTAGTTTGACTCCAAATATTCTGGTTTGGTAGTTCATGTTCCGGCCAGACTAGTTTAAATATAAATTTACCGTCTTCGTCTCTATAGCTATCGTTTAATTGTATAAGTCGACTATAATTGTCACTATCCGGATTATTTAAATTATGTGAAAGCCATCTATTTTTGGTAAGATAAGTTCCTGCGGTTTGTCTAAATAGTAGTGTCCAGTTACTATCTTTTTCTCCCATAATCGGACAAGTAATATTTAGCGTTTTGCCATTAGCCTCTGCTTCTAGGGTGATGTCTCCTTGTGGATTACCGTCGCAGGTATAACTAACTCCGTAGGTTTTGGCGCATCCAACTGATGGATCACCTAATTCGTTAGTATTAACCTTATATTGGCAGGAGTATTTACCATCACAAATGGATGCTAAATTTTTTAATTGGTTATCTTCGTTGGCGTCGTTACAATTGGCTCCGTAGCTAGCACTGGTGATTTTAATTCCTTCGGTAATAAGATTTTCTTCTTCTTCTTCTTCTTCATTATCTATGACTTCTTCTAGTTCTGCGTACCATATTTTATCGTCGTTAGAGATGCCTATTATAATGGATCCATCGTTATTAGTGGCGACCATTTTAAGTTTAATACCATTGGTAGGAATTTCATCCCAATTTTCTCTGGCTAAGGTTCTAGATTGAACGCTTCCTTCTTGATTACATCCAAATATTTGTTTAGAATCGCCGGATACTACTACTTGTCTTAATTGTCCTGGAACTCTAACCCAACTGGAGGTATCAGCTCCTCTTTTGTAGAAAATATGGTTTACCCTGTTGACCCCCCATACGTATTCTCCGGCTTTACTACCAGAAATATTAACGAGTCCACCAGCGAGTTTAATCCATTTTCCATTTCTACCCGCTCGGTAGAAGATATTATTTTGTCTATTAACGCCCCAAACATGGTTACCATCCCCCGAAACATATATTTGTGTGAGTAGACCCCCGACTAGTTCCCAATTACCATTTTTCCCATTTCGGTAGTATATTTTGTCAGCACTATTAACTCCCCAAATGTCCTTATTATTATTAGAAACGGTAATACATGCTAGTCCACCAGGGATAAGTTCCCATTTCCCAAAATAGCCATTACGATAGTAGATATTACCTCGACTATTACAGCCCCAGATATGGTTACCGTCTGGTGAGATGGCAACATAAGATAGTCCACCTTGTATTTGTGTCCATTTATATTTGGGTTGAATAGTAATTTTTTTAAAAAATTGCCAAACATTGGGTATTAATTCTTTGTTGGTGGCGATTGGGTTGTTACAGGCGTTTGACTTAGGTATACATAGGTTATTACTAATGGAAAAGCCTTTACAATTGGGATTATCATTACAGATTTGTTTGCATTGGTCTAGATTGGTATTAGTGTAACTACTAATATTATTTCCACTACAATCTCCAGTTAATTTAACATAACTAAAGTGTTCAGAATTATAATGGAAAAATATATAGATTAGTAATAATAATATTAATATTATTAATAAGTTTCTAGTAAGAAACATCTATATAAAAAGATTAAGAAATTTATTGTAGTTTAACATTCTCACAATTTTTAGGGTTAATGATATCATCATTATTGTAGAAACTACAGCATTTGGTGTAGCCCTTTTTAAAATTATCTTCTGGATTAAGTGAATTAGAACAACAGATATCTGAATCATGGAAGACGTGGTATCTACTACCATATTTATCTTTTACTAGCATTTTAGAGGGGACACTATCTCCATATTTTTCTTTGTGTGATCCGTAGTCACTACAATAAAATTTGTCAGAGTTATAGTTAATATCAATATTGCACTTATTCCCCCCCTTTTTTTTATTTAAAATGTCCATAGCGTCTTTAAAACCTCGTTGATAGGGATTACCATTACCATTACCATTACCATCACCATCACCACCACCATCACCACCACCATCTTCTGACAATGGATTATCATTTTTATAGTTACAACAACTTACTAAACATTGATTATATTTATTGGCTATGTCACTAAAATTACCCG
>CEOK01058461.1_pt1 | contig 13178 bp, 14 predicted proteins | sample 427001 | NCBI WGS metagenome assembly CEOK01 (sample SAMEA2591108, study PRJEB7988) | marine metagenome | isolation source: saline water (ENVO:00002010), including | reverse complement strand
CCAGCATTTCCAACTACTTGATGTTCAAAAAGAGGTGATTCAATATAACAATTAGCAATAGTTAGGTCATCACCATCCATTGCATAGGCTTGAAAATATCTCTCATCATTTCTATAGTTCAATTTAGGAGAACAATTTGACATCTGAAGAATTTGACCATCATTATCAGAGTAATTAATCGCTACTTTATCTCTATCAATTTTAGCATCCGTTAAAAGACCGTGAATAGGAAGTTTGTAATATTCAGCACTATGATCGAGATGTTCTTGTGATGTGCTTGCAAGAGAGATAACATGCATAGCAAACTTTGGTACACCCCTTGAAAGATCAGGAGAAACGATAATACTACAGATCAATTCTTGAAATTCAGGAAGATGTCCTAATCCTCCAGCTGGAAAATTAAAACCTGTTACATTGATAAGTCCTAAACCAGGAGAGACCTCCATAGGACTTAATTGTTTTGGTATGTATTTTTCAATCTGTGATGTTTCTACCTCAAAAAAAGTGGTCAAAGCAAAATCAAATTCCCAAACCAAAAGATCTTCACTCGGAGTATGTTTCATTATGAATCCTTTAAAAAATTATATTTTTTAGCTGCTTTTAAAATTACCTCTGCACCTTTATCGAGTTGTTCTTTAGTATGTTCTGATGTTACAAAGGCTCTAATTCTTGATCTATTTTTAGAAACAGCAGGGAAGGTCATTAAGGATATATCGATACCTTCTTTTTGCAAGTAATCACTAACAGGTAAAGTTAATCTTTCATCTCCATAAATAATGGGTACTATCCACGTAGTTGATGTACCAATATCTACTTTATCTTCTAATAATGAACGAAGATAGTTTGAATTTTTAATAATCCTTTTTCTTTTTTCATCTCCATCTTTGCTTCCAGCAAGTTCAACTGCTTTTACTAGACCACCAGTTACTGCAGGGTCCAATGCACAGGAAAACATTCTTGATCTAGCGTAATAATTCATATAATTGGTTAATTCTTTTTTTGCATACAAACATCCACCAACACCACCAAAAGACTTGCTGAATGTAGCAACTATCATATCCACATCTTCAATTACATCATAGTGTTCACACACGCCTTTACCATTTTTACCAGCAAGTAGCAATGAATGAGCTTCATCAACGAGAACTGCAGCACCATATTTTTTAGCGACAGTTACAATATCTTTTAAATTACCGTAATCTCCATCTGTGCTATAAACACCTTCACAACAAACAAGAATTCTTGAGTTTTTATGATCGATTCTTTGGATGACCTTTTCTAAATGTTCTGCATCATTATGTTTGAATAATGAGATCTTCCCCTGAGATAAGATTGCACCATCAAAAATACAAGCATGTGAAGATCTATCACAAATAACATGATCATTCTTGTGAATAAAAGCTGAAATAACTCCAAGACTGACGCCATAGCCAGATGAAAACAATGTTGCTCCATATCCATCTAGACCATAAAAATCTACTATACTTTGCTCTAGTTCTTTGTGAACTTCAAAGGTTCCATTCAATAATGGAGATCCAGTCGCACCTAGTCCATATTTATCAAGTGCATCTTTTCCAGCTTGTATAACATCAGGATGATAAGAATAACCTAGATAATTATAACTGGAGAAGCTTATTAGATCATATTGGTCACCATTTTCTCTTTTAATTGAGATCTCTGGTTTTTGAGCACCAAGATGAGGAACCTCAAATGTGTATTTGTCAGCATCTGAAACCATATTTCTCCAATTATTGAATTGGCTTATTTCTGATGCTTCTTTTCCAGCACTTCTTGAGAACATATCCAAAGTGTATTCAGTATATGGCTCTTCTTTTTTTAATTTTTCAAAAAAATCACTCATTTATGTTTTTTATTTTTTTCAGCTTCTAATTTAATTCATTATTTTTTCTATTCACATAGTTAATTCTTGTGATATAAATCATTATAATTTTACATATATTTTAGTATTTTATGAAATAATTGAATTAAATTAAACAAAGAAAAATGCATATATTATTTACAAAATTTACAGTATTATTTTTATTTACAATATTTTTTAATATTTCTTATTTATACTCACAGGAAACTATCGCTAGAATCACCAAATTAAGTGGTGACGTTAAAATAAAAAAAATTACAGACCCTACTTTTTCTTCAGTTTCACTTGGTTATGCTGTTTCATCTGGAGATATTATGAATGTTGGAAAAGATGGCTACTGTATGGTTATATTCATCGACGATAAAAGTGTTTTAAAAATTAGAGATAATACACAATTTCAATTTATGGATACTAAAAACACTCGTACAATAGATATAGAATTTGGTAAGATATTACACGATGTAAAAAAAGAGAAGACTAAAGATTTTAGAGTTGAAACACCAGTTTCTGTAGCTAGTGTTAAAGGTACTGAATTTTGGTCTGTTATTAATCAAATGGGTTTTGACAAATTTTATGGATTAGAGGGTGTTGTTGAAGTATTTAATGAAATAAGTGGTCAATCAGTTTCTCTTGGTGCTGGAGAAATGACTCTTTCTACAGCATCTGGTCAAGTATTAACATCTCCAGCAGACCCAGAAGAACTTCCTGAAGATCCGGAGCAAGAAACTGAAGATTCAAATGAAGAAACTGAAACTATTGAAGAGGAAACTCCAGAAGAAGTAATAGAAGAACCTACAGAAACTTTATTTGAAGAAGATCCTATTGAACAATTAGAAGACCCTATTGAATCTGAATCACCTCTTGAAGATGAGATTGAAGAAGAAATTGAAGATGAGATCATAGAAGAAGAGCCTGTTGATGAATTACCATCTGATACACCAAAACCATTTGATATGGGATTGGGTGTTGGTTCCGTAACTATTGACGGTCAAATTTACAATCAACTTGCTTTTAGACCAGAATTAAATTTTGGAAAATTAGGTATTGGTCTTGATCTAGTATTTTATGTTGATCAAGATGGTAATATCAGAAAAGATGAATGGGATGAAACATCTGACCTAATTGATAAATTTCTTTTTATTAGGTATGGTGAAAAATCAGATCCTTTTTGGTTAAAGATCGGATCTCTAGAAAATGTTACACTTGGCTACGGTGGTCTTATATCTTCGTATTCAAATATGATGGAATTTCCTTCAATTAGAAGAGTTGGTTTTAATGGAGGAAATAATTTTGGTTCTTTTGGGACTGAAATTTTTATGTCAAATATAAAAGATTTTTCAAGGGGAGGTACCCTATTAGGTTTAAGAGGGACATATAAAGTTTCTGAAAACCTTCCCATTACGATAGGTATTAATTATGTTTCTGACAGCAATCAATTCTCTGGGTTAAAAGACAGAGATGGTGATTCTTACCCTGATATTTTTGACGACTTTCCTGATTCATCGAATATTTGGAATGATAGTGATAAAGATGGTATTCCAGACCCTCATGCCAATTTAGATTCAGCACGATGGGATATTGACGCTGATGGTGATAATATTTTTGACCAATTAGATGATTCTTTATTTTTGAGACCTACACCATTTAGTATTGAAGAAAATAAAAGTAAAGCATCTGGTTTTTCTTTAGATATAGGTTATCCAATTGTTAATTCTGATCAATTTTCGTTGATTTTATATTCTGAATATAATACGCTTAATTTTCCATCAGTTACAACAGACCAATTCAATAGGATAGAGCGAAAGGGGTCAGGCATAACAGTTCCTGGTTTGCGTGCAAGTTTATTTAGTTTTATTAATTTTAGTTTAGAATATAGAATTAAAAATAATTATTTCATCCCACAATTTTTTGATCAAGCCTATGATCTTAATAGAGTAGTACCAGTTTACTCAAACAATAATACAAGTGTCTTTACAAAAGATATGTTAGTTTTCTCAGATTCATCATCTTCAATTAATTCATCAGGTTATTATGGTTCTATAGGTTTTGATTTTCTTAATTTAGCAACATTTAATGCTTCTTATGCAAATATGGTTGCTGATACTACTAAATTTAGAAGTTTTAGTTCTGTGTTGGTTATCAATGCTGAAAACATACCTAAGTTGAGTGAGGCGAGAGCTTTTTATCAAAGAAATAATGATATCAATCCATTTGATTTTGAAAATCCATCAATTAATACTGTTCTAGGGTATAGAGTTGGTTATGAAGTCGCTCCAGGTGTTAGTTTGGTGTGGGACTATAGACAATTCTATAGGGACCTAGGTACTGGACTAAAACCAGTTGAACAAACAACAATAGAAACAGTTTTTAATTTTTGATGATTTTTTATGAAAACTATATTAAAATTTGATTCTGGGAAAAAAGGTTTCAGCAAAGCTGCTTTTTTTCTAATTATTCTAGCTATATTTTTTGCTATTTTTAGTATTTATTGGTTATTAACAGTATTTTAATTGAAAAAAATTTTAATATATTTTTTTCTTTCTTGTTTTCTTTTATCCCAGACATCTAATAACATAATTGTATTATCAAGAAAAGTTGGTATAACAATTGATGCTGCTGAAAATTCTATTTTAGATCTTTTCCCTGATATTGTTGGTTTTGAAAGTGCACAAATTTATAAATTGTCAGAAAATAGATATATGGCAAAAATAGTTTATATAAGAAATACAAAATATCGTTTAAAAAAAAGGTATTTCAATTGGGTCCAGTTAGAAAGATTAAAATATAAAATCAATAGTAAGCCTCAAATAACTGAAAAACAAAAAGAGATAGAATATGATTATATGAGTTATTTAAAAGCTTATAATATTCTAGATGAAATACCTAAAAATACATTTTGCACAATAAAAATTAAAAATGGAAATAAGATTAATGGAACTTACGTTGGATATGAAAAAGAATATTTAAACATACAGTCATTTAGATCTCAATTTAGTTTTGATATACAGAATATTGATTATGTTGATTTTAGATTGCTCTCAGAAAATAATATTGATAAAAAAAAACAAATCTCTTTTTTTACTTCAACTGCTTTTGGTTTATTAGTTTCTGAGGTATGGAACAATCAAAGGTCTCCCAAAGATGATATGGTTTGGTATAATAGGTTTGCAGGAATTATATTTAGTTTGTTTTTGTCAAATGAAATCTATGAAGCAATTTTACATTTAACTTCGCCTAAAGAAAGAATTGTTTTTTCTCCTGAAGAATTAGTAAAAACAAAATGATGTTTTTATATTATGTACTACATTAAAGGAAGTTATGGCTGAGAAAAAAATTGAAGACAATAATGCTCAAAAAAAATATTTGATGGCAAAAATTGAAGAGTTGACTGATTCTGTAGCACCTGGGTATGGAGAAGCATTTTTAGATGAGCTTATGCTAAGACTTCACAATACGGTTTCTGTTTTCAATGATGAATTATTTGCTTTGATTGAACAATTAAAATCAAATTCTGTAAAAAGAAATGAAATGATGAAGAATATTTTTGATGAAAAAGAAATTAATAAATCTTCTGATATAAACATTTTTAATGACCCATTATCTAATGCGATGTCAGAAATGAGCGAATGGGAGAAAAAACTTGAAGATAAGAATGTAGATACCAGTAATAATATTGAATCAGATAATGAAAAACCTAAGAAAAGAAAAAGATCAATATTTAAACGTAAAAAATAATTTATTCTTCCTTTCTTGCTGAAAAAAAATAAAACCCTTCATCTTTTAAGAAATAATTTTTTGTAACAATATCTTTAAAACTTTTTTGAATTAAAATTTTTTTTAGGTCTAAACAATTTTTTATTTCTTGGTTACCATGAAGGTAACCATCCTTTAATCTTTCTTCACCTATGTAAAGAATTGAATTTTTTTTCATTACTCTAAAAATTTCCTCCAAACCATTATTTATATTTTTCCAATGAAAGATAGAGTTCAACACCAAAACTATATTAAAGGAATTATTTTTAAATTCTAGATTTTCAGCATATCCTTTTAAAAATTTAATATTTGAACTTTTTATACTTTTATTAGATATTTCAATCATTTTATTAGATGGGTCAATTCCATAAATCTTTGCAATATCAATATTATTATTAATACTATTTACTAATTGTCCGCCCCCGCAACCAATATCTAAAATCGAATCATATTTTTTATATGATATCAATTGTGAAAATATTTTCATTGAAAAATGATTTCCGTATTTTTTAACATAAAATTCTGAATCTTTATCGTTCCAAATAATCATAATTTTTTCACTATGTATGTACCAAGTGTTAATTAATAGGTGTAAATTAATATATACTTTTATCAAATGGAGTTCAATTTTTGTCTTATTTAGTTTTAGCTAGAAAATATAGACCTACTACTTTTAAAGAAGTAGTGGGTCAAGATCATATAACAAAAACTCTTATAAATGCTTTCAAAAAAGGTAGATTATCTCATGCATATCTTTTTGCAGGCCCAAGAGGTGTAGGTAAAACATCAACCGCAAGAATTCTAGCAAAATCCTTTAATTGCAAAAATAATCAATCTGGTGAACCGTGTAATGAATGTGTTAATTGCATAGAGATTACAAATGGTTCAAATTTAGATGTTTTGGAAATAGATGGAGCATCAAATAGAGGTGTAGATGAAATTAGAAATCTGAGAGAGGTTGTTAAATATCCTCCAATCAATTCTAATTTTAAAATTATAATAATTGATGAGATTCACATGTTAACTCAAATTGCTTTTAATGCTTTATTAAAAACATTAGAAGAACCTCCTCAACATGTTAAATTTATTTTTGCTACAACTGAACCAAATAAAATCCTCCAAACTATCATTTCTAGATGTCAAAGATATGATTTTAATAGAGTAGGAATAAATGATATTGAAAAAAGTTTAGAAAATATTTCATCCTTAGAAAAGGTAAAAGTTGAAAAATCAGTATATTCTATTATTGCAAATTTATCAGATGGTAGCATGAGGGATTGTCTCAGTATTTTTGACCAATTAATTGCTTTTTCTGATGGTGAAATTACGAATGAACTAGCAATTAAAATGTTAGGTGTGATTCCTACAGACCTATTCTTTAATATTACAGATTCCTTTCATTCAAAAAATAAAGACAACCTATTACTAATTCTAAATGATGTGTTCAACAAAGGTTTCAAATTAAATGAATTGTTATCTGGATTAAATAAACATATTCTTAATTTATTATGTTCAAAATTAGACAATTATAAAGAAATTTTAAACTTACCCGAAGAAATTAAAGATCGTTATTTTGAAAATTCTAAAAAATGGGAATATTTACATTTACTAAGAATATCAGATCAAATATCAAAAATTGAAATGAATTTTAAGATTGTGAATAATCCAAAAATATTTATTGAATTAAATTTATTGAAATTAATTGAAATAGATGATTCAGCAACAATCAAAGAAAATTTAAGTAAAATCAATTTAAATTCAGATAAACAAAATGATGTGAATAAAAAAAAGGAAATTTTAATTAATGTAAATACTAAAGAAACTCAAAATAAAAATATTTATATTGAAAATCAAACTGTTGATACTTCTAATGTAAAAAGTTATGATTTACAAAATAAAAATGAATTTAAAATTCAAAATTTAGAATCCGTTAAAAATAAAAATGATATACAAAATCTTGCTACTGAGGATAAATTAAATATTGATAAAATTATTGAAGTTTGGCCAAAAGTAAAAATAGATATAGAAAATGAAAGCAAATCAATTGCAGCTTTTCTACTTCAATCAAAACCATATATTATTCAAGATAATATTTTAAAAATTTCCTTACCAAAAAAATATAGTTTTCAAATTGATGTTTTAAATAATAATAAAAATAAAATATTATCTATTATGAAAAAACATATTGATATAAGTTTTGCAATCGAATTTATTTTAGATGATAATTCAAATTTTGATGATAATAAAATTAGTCCAGTAACACAAAAAATGATTGATAAATTTGGTGGTGAAATTGCTGAATAAAAAAGGAGAATAAAATGTTCAATAAAGGAAAAATTGGTGATTTTTTAAAACAAGCTAAAGAAATGAAAAGAGCTTTAGATAAACATAAATCTGAATTATCAAAGTTATCATTTGAAGGTAGTTCATTTGGAAGAAAAATAAATGTTACAGTTGATGGTAATCAAAAAGTTTTAAATATCAATATTGATCCTTCTTTAGATTTTAATAATATATCTAAAATTCAAAACTCAATTGTTGATGCAACAAATGATGCTTTAAAAAAAGCAAATAAAGAATCTGAGAAAAGAATGAGTAAACTTTCTGGAGGAATGTTAGGTGGTCTTGGTGATGGTTTTAAAATTCCTGGATTAAACTAAATGTCATCTTTACCTGATTCATTAATTAAATTAATAGATATATTATCTGATTTTCCTGGAATAGGTAAGAAGACCGCTGAGAGAATGGCATTTTTCATTCTTAAAACTAAGAAGGTTTGGGCAACTGATTTATCTAACACATTATTAAAAGTTAAAAATAATATTCATGAGTGCCCTATATGTAATAATATTTCAGAAATAACACCTTGTAAAATTTGCTCTGATGAATCTAGAGATAAAACAATTATTTGTTTAGTTGAAGATACAATTGATTTAATAACTTTTGAGAAAACAGGTTTTTATAATGGTCAATATCATATTTTAGGTGGATTATTATCACCTTTGGATGGTATTGGCCCTGAGAATTTAAATATAAATTCTTTAGAGGATAGAATTGATGCTATAGATGAATTAATAATCGCAACTAATCCAAGTTCAGAAGGAGAGACTACTGCATTATATATTTCTGAGTTGTTGAAAAATAAAAATATTAAAATTTCTAGATTAGCAAAAGGGATTCCTATTGGAGGAGATCTAGAATATACAGATGAAGCTACATTGGTTAGTGCATTAGAAGGTAGGCGTGAGATTTAAATGATTCCAAATATTCTGTCTTTAATAAGAATCATTCTGGTTCCATTATTTTTATTTTTTTTCTTTTCAAATAGTAATAATTCTATTTTTTTATCGCTATTAATTTTCACTGTTGCCTCAATAACTGATTTTTTTGATGGCTTCATTGCAAGAAAATTTAATCAAATTTCTACTTTAGGAAAGTTTCTTGATCCATTGGCTGATAAAATTTTAACTCTTAGTGTTTTTTCATCATTTTTATTTTTAGATATTATTTCATACTGGATGTTCTTTTTAATTATTTCAAGAGATATAATTGTTACATTAATTCGTATTTTTTTTAAAAAATATAATTTGGCTTTTGTAACAAGTAATGTAGCTAAAATTAAAACAACAATTCAAATATTTGTAATAATCTATGTTTTGTCAAGCATGTGTCAAAACGTAATTGAAGAAATTTTTATTATAAACCATTTATTTGTTTTTTTTGATCAATTAGGATATGTTTTTTTAACTTTATTTAATCTTCAAAATCAAATAACAACTTCTTGGATTTTTTTATCAATTGCTTCAATTGTTACATTTTATAGTGGTTTGCATTATATTTATATTCACAGAGATGGTATTAAATTTTTATTTAATAAAAACACTGGAAATGTTGCATAAATTTCTAGAATTATTTGTAACTTGTTTTAAAATAGGCTATATACCTATTGCTCCTGGTACATTTGGAACAATTTTTTCTATTTTAATTTGGTTTTTTATTGAAAGTTATTCATTACTAATTAAATCATTAATTATCATTATTTTTTTTATAGTGGGAGTTTATGCTTCTGAAATAATTTCCAAAAAAAATAATATAAAAGATCCAGCGTATATAGTGATAGATGAGTTTGTAGGAATGTGGATTGCATTATTATTAATTCCAAATGGTTTGAATTGGTATTTTTTAGGCTTTCTATTTTTCAGATTTTTTGATATAATAAAATTATATCCAGCAAATGTATTTGATAAAAGGGATTCCGGTATAGGAATAATGTTTGATGATATTATTGCTGGATTATATGCTGGATTAATTGTTCAGCTTTTTTGGATATTTCTATGAAAGCATCTATTATAACCATTGGAAATGAATTATTAAAAGGATTTACTATAGATTCGAATTCTTCATATATAGGTTCTAAATTAACAGACTTAGGTGTTAGAACTGTATGGAAAGCTACCCCAGAGGATAATAGTGATGAAATTATCGAATCAATTAAGATTGCCAACTCTAAATCTGATATAATTATTTGTACTGGAGGATTAGGGCCAACCATTGATGATGTAACTTTAAAAACATTTTCATCTTTTATAAATAAAAAAATATTGATCGATGAAGAATATCTAAAAGTATTGAAAAATAAATATTTAAAAAGAAATATTAAAATGTCTGATATAAACAAAAATCAGTCAAATTATATTGAAGATACAAATATAATTCCAAATGATTTAGGTTCAGCAAGAGGAATTGATTATTTTTTTAACAATGCACAATTTTTTTTTCTACCAGGGGTTCCAAAAGAGATGAGAAAAATGTTTGATAATTATGTTGTTAATAAAATTTCAAATTCAATAGATGAAAAATATTATACTTTAAGAATAAAAACTTTTGGTATTGTTGAATCTAAAATTCAAGAATTAATCTATAGCAAATTAGATTTAAAAAATATTTCAATATCTTTTTTACCTAGTTTTAAAGGGGTGCAAATAATTCTTTTTAGTAAATCTTTAAAACTTTTAAATAGTTTGGGAAGTGATATTGAATGTCTACTTGGAGATAAAGTTTATACTAATGAGAATTTTTCATTAGAGGAAATAATTTTGAAGTTGCTTGCTAACAAAAAACTTACTTTTTCTATTGCTGAATCATGTTCTGGAGGTTTAACTAGTGATTTAATAACAAATATTCCAGGTTCCTCTAAAATATTTAAAGGTAGTATTATTTCTTATTCAAATGAATCTAAGATTTCATTATTAAATGTTTCAAAGGAGTCAATTAAAACGTTTGGAGCTGTAAGTGATCAAGTAGCCAAAGAAATGGCTATAGGTGTAAGAAAAAGATTTAATACTGATATTGGATTGTCAATAACTGGTATAGCTGGGCCAACTGGTGATTCAAAAGACAAGCCAATTGGTTTCACTTGTTTTGGAATTAATGATAGTAATGGTGATTTTGTTTTAAATAGAATTCTTTCAAATCATAGAAGGACCAATAAAGAACTTTCTTCAAGAACTATTCTTAATTTGCTAAGACTTAAAATTCTTGAAAGGTTAAATTAATTGAAAAATGAACCAATAATTAAAACTTTTATTGGTGCTGTTGCACCTTTTGAAATTATTTCATTAATTAATAAAATAAAAAATAATATTAATTTTGGTAAAAGTAAAATAATTTGGGAGCATTATAATAATTTGCACTTAACATTCAAATATTTAGGTCCTATTTTACATTCTGAAATTGAAAATATTAGTAATATTATTTATAAAATTTCAAAAAAAACAAATCAAATAAATTTGTTAATAAATAGAACTGGAGTATTTCCTAATATAAATAGACCACGTGTATATTTTCTCGACATTAATGGAGAATTAGACCTGTTAAATAAATTCATTAATGAATTATCCCAATCTATGATAAAAATAGGCTATCCAAATGAAAAAGTATTTTATAAACCTCATATTACTATTGCCAAATCAATACATCCTAAAAAAAATAATCCGAATCCTAAAAATTTTATTAATTTTGGTTTTAATGAAATTCCCTTTATTATTAAAAAAATAATTTTATATCAATCAACAATAAATAATAATCAAATTGCTTATAAAATTTTGAAAGATTTTTCACTTAAAAGTTCTGGTGAAGTTTGATTAATTTTTCTTTAGTAGATTTAGTTAAGTTTTAAGTTGGATTTGTAAAAAATATAGGAGTTTTAAAATGGCATCAAAAAATGATAATAAAAATAAAGCACTAGATTTAGCACTTGGTCAAATTGATAAACAGTTTGGTAAAGGTTCTATTATGAAATTATCTGGAGATAATGAATTTTCTAAGCATATTGAAGCAGTTAAAACTGGCTCAATCTCATTAGATTTAGCATTAGGTGTTGGTGGAATACCAAAAGGTAGGATAACTGAAATTTTTGGCCCTGAAGCATCAGGTAAAACCACACTTGCCCTGCATGTTATTCGAGAATCTCAAAGAAATGGTGGTAATTGTGTATTTATTGATGCTGAACATGCCTTAAACTCTCAGTATGCTGAGGCTATTGGTGTTAAGCTTGAAGACACATTGTTATCTCAACCTGATACTGGAGAACAGGCTTTAGAAATTTGTGAAACACTAGTAAGAAGTAATGCTGTTGATGTAGTAGTTATTGATTCTGTTGCTGCTCTAGTTCCTAGGGTAGAAATTGAAGGTGAAATGGGTGATAGTCATGTTGGCTTGCAAGCTAGATTAATGTCACAGGCTTTAAGAAAATTGACAGCTATTGTATCAAAATCAAATACTTCAGTTATTTTCATCAACCAAATTAGAGAAAAAGTTGGAATTATGTTTGGTAACCCTGAGGTAACTCCAGGAGGAAGAGCTTTAAAGTTTTATACATCTGTAAGATTAGATATTAGAAGAATTGGAGCAATTAAAGATGGTGATATAAATGTGGGAAATAGAGTGAGAGTAAAAATTGTCAAAAACAAATGCGCCGCACCTTTCAGACAAACAGAATTTGATTTAATGTTTGGTGAAGGTATTTCTTATGAGGGTGATTTATTAGATTTAGCTGTTGAAAGTAATATTGTTGATAAATCTGGAGCTTGGTATTCGTTTAATGATGAAAAAATTGGCCAAGGTAGAGAAAATACAAAGATTTATTTAAAAGAAAACCCTGATGCTGTCAAATCTATTGAAAATGCTTTGAGTGGTGCATTAGGAATTGATGAAAAGGAATAACATTTAAATAAAAATATTTTGTTAATAATGAAAATAGTTACAAATATTAAAAGAAATAAAAATAATAATCGAGTTTCTATCTTTCTTGATGAAATTTATTTTTTAAGTGTTTCAGAATATGTTTTAAATAAAAATAATATTTCTATTGGAATGAAAATTAATGATTTTGATATTGATAAAATTAATTTTGAAAATAATTTATCTAAAGCTAAAGAATGTGCTTTAAATTTATTAGCTATTAGAGCAAGGTCTTCTTCCGAAATCAAGAATAAATTAATTAAAAAAAAATTTTCTAATGAACTTATATTTAATGTAATTGAAC
>CEOK01194411.1_pt1 | contig 13195 bp, 10 predicted proteins | sample 427001 | NCBI WGS metagenome assembly CEOK01 (sample SAMEA2591108, study PRJEB7988) | marine metagenome | isolation source: saline water (ENVO:00002010), including | reverse complement strand
CAATCTTATGGGAGGCTGATTTGGGTGATTTTAATCAAGACTATTATTTTCAAGTCAATCGTCTATTGGAAGCATTTGAATCAGAGCGAGGTATCGCTTTAAAGCCTGGTTCAATTGGTAAGATTGGATTAAAGTTAGACACTAGAGCGGGAGCAGGACTCTCAACACCAAAGGCATTAATTAAGGGAGTCATTCGAGCCCTAGAGCTTAGGGGTTTTTCTAGGGAGCAGATTTTTTTGGTTGATTACTCAAAGCGTCAACTAAAGGAAGCGGGTTTTTATGAGCTGAATGGACTAATTGCACAATTTGAGGGATGTCCAGTGTATGCTTTAGATACATTCGAGTTTTTTGATGACATGTGGTTTTATGATAATCCTGTGCCGCCAATTTTTAAACAAGGACTCACTGAGGAAATCACGGTACAGCCAAAAGTTCTAAAAAATATTAGCCATTTCGCTACTAGAAAGAGTTATTTGCCAATGCCTCTGCTGTTTGGGTGTGATTTTTGGATTAATTTAGCCGTCTGTATGGATGATCCGATTTTGGGATTAGATGGAGCATTGGCTAATGCATCCATTTGGAATGTGAGTAATCAATGGCGGTTTTTATTAGAACCGTCTACTGCTTCAGTTGCGGTCGCAGAAATTTTGGCAATTCCTGAAGTCAATGAACGACTTATGGTAAGTATTTTGTCGCTTGAGTCTTATCAGTTCATTGGGGGGGCTGATTTTAATGCGCTCTATTCTAGAAGCCTTCCTATTTTATGGATGTCAGATGATCCAGTTGCTATCGATCGATATTGCCTTGATTTGATCAATAAGGAGCGCCGTAAAAATGGATTTAATGAGGTTTCAAATCGCAATCCACAGTTACTGTATGCTTCAAATGTGGGACTCGGATTTTTTGATCTTGAGTTGATAGAAAAACGCCAATTGAAGAAGGATTGATGGTTTTTGTAAATTGCGCTTGAAATTTTTCTAGATGAAATTTCTTATACAGACATGTCTTTGGGTGAATATTATCCGATTTTAGTTCAAATCGCACTAGCGCTCGGTATTGGTGTGATCATTTTGGTCGCATCACATATTTTCGGGCAAAGAAGCAAATCTACGGATTTAAAAGATTCTGCCTATGAGTGCGGGATGTTGGCAGAAGGTTCTGGGCATGCTCGTTTTGCTGTGAAATTTTATGTTACGGCTATGCTTTTTATTCTTTTTGATCTTGAGGTGGTATTCCTAATTCCTTGGATTTTAATCTTCCGTGATTTCATGGTTGCAAATATCAGCATTCTTGTGCCGATGCTCTTTTTCCTATTTGTCCTTATCTTTGGACTCGTCTACGAATTGAAAAAGGGTGCTTTGGAGTGGGAAAAATAATCCTGTCGGTTCTTATTGAATAAGAGGGTTGTTTGGATTATCCCCCATCTTTGACTTCATTTCGTTCATTAAGCGTTTGCCTTTGCTTCCTTTCATCATGCGCATCATTTTTTGCATTTGAGAAAATTGTTTTAGCAGGGCATTCACATCTCGCATTTGTGTGCCAGAGCCGTTTGCAATTCTACTGAGACGACTTCCTCGTAAGAGTCTAGGTGTCTTGCGTTCTTGTTTCGTCATTGAAAGTATAATCGCTTCGGTTCGTGCCATCTTCTTTTCTTCCTTATCTCCCACTTCTACGCCACTCATGCCTGGTACCATCTTAACAAGAGAGTTCATAGAGCCCATCTTTTTGATCTGTTGCATTTGTTTGAGGAAGTCTTCCAAATTAAAATCAGCGCGCTCTAATTTTTTGGCGAGTTGTTCCGCTTCCGCTTCATCAATCGTTTCCTGTGCTTTCTCGACGAGAGAGACCACATCTCCCATTCCTAAGATTCTTGATGCGATGCGATCGGGGTGAAAAAATTCAAAATCATCCGTTTTTTCACCAGTACCGATAAATTTAATGGGAATCCCAGTGATCGCTTTCATTGATAGGGCGGCACCACCACGAGCATCACCATCTAGTTTTGTTAGGATAATGCCTGTGCATTGAACTGCTTCGTGAAAGGTTTTCGCTACATTAACCGCTTCTTGACCTAAGGCTGAATCGGCTACAAGAAGAATTTCATCTGGTTGGATTGCTTTTTTTAGTCTTTGTATTTCAGAAATTAGGTTGTCATCAATTTGTAATCGTCCTGCGGTATCAAATAAAATGCAATTCGCTTGATTCTGTTTGGCATGCTTCAATCCAGCCGTTGCAATTTTTGAAACATCGCTTTCGTTGCGATCAGAATGGACAATAAATCCTTCATTTTTTGCCAAAAGCTCTAACTGATCGATCGCTGCTGGCCTGTAAATGTCGCAGGCAATAAGAGCTGGGACATAATTTGATTTGGATTTGAGTAGGCGGGCTAGTTTTGCCGTTGAGGTCGTTTTCCCCGCACCATGTAAACCAATCATCATGATTCGAATTGGTTTTTTCGGTTCAATTGATGCACTATCCGCACCCAAAAGCTCAACTAAGCTGTCATTGATGATCTTAATGACTTGTTCTCGAGCACTAACGGATTCAATGATTGCTTGCCCTACGCATTTTGATTGAACCTCTTGAATGAATTCTTTGGCGACCTTAAAGTGTACATCTGCGGACAAAAGTGCCTGTCGAACTTCTTTAAGAGCATCCGCTATGTTGGATTCGGTTAATTTTTTTGAACCTCTTAAATTGCCCAGGGCATTTGTGATTTTTTGTGTTAAATTCTCAAGCATGATATCTTACTTTATGTTAATAGCTTTGTATATTTATTTGGGTCAATGATTTAAAAGTGATGCTTTACAAATGAGATAAAGGCGTAGTAATTTAAAGGTCGTTACATGGTACTGTAAAATGTATCTTAATATTTTAAACTTATAATGAAACAAAGAAGTATTTTAAGAGACGTTTCAATAAAGGGAAATTCTCTGCATACAGGCGAAGAAGTCAATTTGACTTTAAAGCCAGCACCTGAAAATCATGGCATAGTCTTCAAGAGAGTCGATTTATATGGTAAACCCGAAATTAAGCCTTTGATTGATTTTGTGGATGACTTAGTTCGCAGCACGACAATAGCGGATGGTCATGCAAAAATCCATACGGTGGAACATATATTAAGTGCTTTGAATGGTTGTTCTGTGGATAATGTTTTAATTGAGATGGATGCCAGTGAGCCTCCCATTTTAGATGGATCAGCAAAGCATTTCGTCAATTTAATACAAAAGGCTGAGCCTGTTGAGCAAGCTGCTGAGCGGCAGTATTTTACATTAGAGGAACCCGTATCGGTAACAAAAGGCAATAGTTCCATGATCGCTCTTCCCTATGATGGATTTAAAATCACTTGTACATCATCCGATGATCGAGGCGTACACACCCAACACTTAAGCTTAGATATCGATATCGAATCTTACATCACGCACATTTCATCCGCTAGAACTTTTACGATCTATGAAGATATTGAAGAGTTGATTAATTTAGGAAAGATTAAGGGCGGCACTTTGGATAGTGCAATTGTGATCAAAGGAGATAAAATCCTATCTAAAGAACCTCTGCGTTACAAAGAAGAATTTGTGCGCCATAAGATTCTAGATATTATTGGGGATATTGTTTTACTGGGTATCCCATTAAAAGCACACATCGTAGCGGTTCGACCTGGGCATGCCTTGAATGCTCAGTTAACTCAGAAGCTCAGGGAAAAATTTCTTAATAAAGCCAGTCCCCCAAAGTCAGGGGTGGTCAGTGGCAATGTAGAAAAAAACGTTGTTTTAGAGCCAAAGGAAACCGCTCTTAATATCAATCGCATTTTGGATATACTTCCACATCGTTACCCATTTGTATTGGTCGATCGTGTGATTGAAATCCTCAATGATAAAGAATTAGTTGCTATTAAAAATGTAACGGTCAATGAACCCTACTTTCAAGGGCATTATCCCGGACTACCGGTAATGCCTGGAGTTCTTCAGATAGAGGCTATGTCTCAAGCAGTAGGTGTATTATTATTAAAGTTGTGTCCCATTGATGAGTCGAAAGTCGCATTGTTTATGAGTGCTAATAATGTAAAGTTTAGGAAAGCGGTGATTCCTGGTGATACATTAGAGATTCGTGTGAAAATTATAAAATTTAGGGCGAATAAATTAGCGACAGCGGAATGCCAATGTTTAGTAGCTGGTAAAGCCGTCTCGCAGGCAGAGCTAATGTTTTCAATTGTTGATGCTCATTAAATTTTTTTTCAATTATTATGGAATCAATTGTACACCCAACCGCTGTCATTGAAATAGGTGCTGAGTTAGACGAAGGTGTCACTGTTGGAGCGTATGCCTTCATTGGGCCGTATGCAAAAATTGGCTCTGGGACGCATGTTATGCACCATGCGACGGTTGATGGGAGAACTGAAATGGGAATCGATAATGAGGTTCACCCTTATGCTTATATTGGAGGAAAAACCCATGACTTAAAATACCGAGGAGGGGTGCAAAGTTTGAAGATTGGTGATCGAAATGTATTTCGCGAATACACAACAGTCCACTGTGCGACCTCAGAAGGACTGATCACTCAGCTCGGAAATGATAACGTCATCCTTGCTTACAGCCATATCGCCCATGAGTGTATCGTCGGCAATCATTTGATTATGAGTAGCCATGCTGCGCTTGGGGGACATGTGCAGGTGGGGAATTATGTGAATATAGGCTGGGGCACTGGAATCCATCAACATTGCCGAGTGGGCGACTTTGCTATGGTTGGGGCTTCATCGCTTGCTGTCCAAGATGTACCACCTTATTTAATTGCTAATGGGAATCCTGTAAAATCTCGAATGGTTAATAAAGTGGGGCTCGAACGAAATGGCTTTTCTGAAGAGCAGATTGCTGTGCTGAAAAAAGCCTTTATGCTTTTTTATAAGAAAGATTTAAATCGTTCACAAGCAGTCGCCGCTTTAAAAGAGTCGGATCTTATTAAAAGTGCAGAGGTCTTTGCTTTCTTATCTTTTATTGAAGCTAGTGAACGAGGTATAGCTTAAACTAGGCAAAAAAACGACTGCAAGTGCAGTCGTTTTGAAAGAGGATCTTAATTTTGAATTAGCTTTGAGATTCTTCCGCTATTGATTCGTTTTCTGCTTCGCTGGATTGCTCTAGTGCTGCTTTTCTCGATAGCTTCACTTTTCCTTTATCCAAGCCGATACATTTTACGATCATTTCATCGCCCAATTTGCAGATGTCTTCAGTTTTATTGACTCTGAAGTCAGCTAGTTCTGAAATATGAACTAAGCCTTCTTTACCAGGTAAGCACTCTACGAAAGCACCAAATTCTTTTATGCCTCGTACAATACCACGGTATGTTTTTCCAATTTCGATTTCTGCAGTGCACATATCAATTTCTTGAATAGCACGGTCCATAGACTCTTTGCTCGAAGCAAAAACTAGTACCTTTCCACTATTATCTTCATTGATATCAACTTGAGCCCCTGAGATTTCAGTAATTCTACGAATATTTTTACCGCCAGGACCGATTAAGGCACCAATTTTATCTGGATCAATCTGCATGCTATGTATTCTTGGTGCATGTTCTCTAAGCTCATCTCTTGGGCTGGCTAGGTGCTCTCCCATGATGTCAAGAATGCGAGAACGTGCTTCAGCATTTTGTTTGATTGCTTCTAGAGTAATGTCAAACGGTAAGCCGGGAATCTTTAAGTCCAATTGGAATCCAGTGATTCCATCTTTAGTTCCCGCTATCTTAAAGTCCATATCGCCAAAGTGGTCTTCAGCACCTAAGATGTCCGTTAAAACAACGTGTTTGCTAATGGCACCATTTACATCTTTTTCAGTAACGAGACCACAAGAGATACCGGCACATGGATTTGAGATTGGAACCCCTGCATCCATAAGGGCAAGAGAACCACCGCAAATAGTTGCCATAGAAGTAGAGCCATTTGAACTCATGACTTCTGAAACCAAGCGTATGGCATAAGGGAATTCGTCTTCAGGTGGTAAGATCGGAAGAATTGAGCGTTCAGCTAAGGCGCCATGACCAATTTCTCTTCGACCTGTAAATCCAAAACGACCTGCCTCACCAGTTGAGAATGGAGGGAAGTTGTAGTGTAAAATAAAGGATTTATTGGTTGCTCCTCCAGTGAGACCATCCATTTCTTGAACATCTTTGCTCGTTCCTAACGTAGCTATGACCAGCGCTTGTGTTTCTCCACGATTGAATACTGCAGAACCATGAACCCTTGGGAGAACTCCATTTTCAGCCGAAATTGTTCGCAAGTCTTGTGCCCCACGTCCATCAACTCGTTTACCTGTATCTAGGATATTTTGTCTGTAGAGTTTTTCTTGAAGCTCATCGAAGGCTCTAGCAATGTCATTTGAGTCGACAGAGTCTGCTCCAAGTCGTTCCTCCATTGCTTGGGACGTTTCTGTTACAATGGCTTCAATCGCTAATTTTCTTTCTGTGTAGCTATCAAAGGCGAGTGCTTCAATGACCTTGTCTTTTGCATGAGCTTCACAAAAGTCAGTGACTTCACTCGGAGTGATCACTAATGGAAATGCTTTCTTTTGTTTGCCTGCAATACGGGCTAGTTCTTTTTGTGCTTCAATGATTGGTTGAATTGCTTTTTGGGAATATTCAAGGGCTTCATAAAAGCGTTGATCAGAAATAAATTCTGCTGACCCTTCAATCATCAACATTTCATTTTCATTTCCTACATAAATCAAATCGAGATCAGAATCGAGCATTTCGTCGTTTGTTGGATTAACCACAAACTCACCATCAATTTGCCCTAAGCGTACGCAGGCAACAGGGCCATTCCATGGCACATCAGAAATCAGTAGTGCGGCAGATGCACCATTGACCATAAGCACATCTGGCTCATTAGTGCCATCAGTCGAGAGTAAGATACCGATGACCTGGACTTCATTCATGAAGCCTTTAGGGAATAGTGGTCTAAGCGGACGGTCACAGAGTCTAGAAGTTAAAATTTCTTTTTCTGTTGGTTTGCCTTCTCTTTTGAAATAGCCACCTGGGAATTTACCAGCAGCTGAAAATTTCTCTCTGTAATCAACCGTCAAAGGAAAAAAATCTTGTCCGGGTCTTAATGCTGAAGCAGCAGTTGCGGAGACAAACACAGTTGTTTCTCCAGATCGAATGGTCACTGCACCGTTAGCCAAGCCAGCTAATGTGCCTGTTGAGAATTCGATGTCTAAGTTTTCTACACTTACGTTGTGTTTTTGTTTCATAATGTATTCATTTTGTTGCGACCTAGAGGGGTTAGGACCCTTTGATAATTGGAACTAAGTCAATTGCGTTTTATAAAAAAGCCGGATCACTCAGTTTTGGATGATCCGGCGTGAAAAGGGTGATTAGCGACGTAACTTAAGCTTCTCCAAAATGCTGGTGTATCGATTGAAATCGGTACGCTTTAGGTAGTCGAGTAATTTTCTGCGCCTTGCAGTAAGGGCGATTAAACCTCTACGTGAGTGAAAATCTTTTCTGTGATCACGTAAATGCTCGGTGAGGTGCTTAATACGAGCACTCAATAGAGCGATTTGAACTTCAGAGGAACCAGTATCTGATTCATTGGCTCCGAATTCTTTAATAATTGCTGTTTTATCGATGGTTGTTTCTTCTGACATAGTTAATATTTTATTGCACGACTGTGGGATTCGAGTGTTCGGATCCGATGAAAAGCCGAAGCTTTAACAACCGCTAAACCATTTCTGGCAGTCGAGAAGCTGACCCTTTGTCAAAGGTGAACTTTAGCGCTAAGCAACTGAAAATGCTACTTCTTGCCGTTCGTGCAAGTAAAAAATCACTCTTCTTTTTGATTTAATTGCCAAATTGCAAACAAATGTTCTGGCGATTTTTTTTTGGAACGGCGCAGTGTTTCAAATAAAAGTTCCCGATAAGCGGATAGGTTTTTTCTATCTTTCTCAGATTGTGCTAAAAAGTAACTGATACTTGCATCACGAGAAGCTGAAAGGACTTCTTTATAAGATAGTCGCTCGAGCATATACATACGAAACAAACGCACATCGCTGTAGTAGGGGTCAAAAGATAAATCTTTATTTAAACTCGGGTTCAGTAAGAGATTGATTAAAATAGCATTCTTGTTTGGAGGGTTGAAGTCGGCTTCAAAATAAGTTTCGACAGCAGAAAGTGCTGAGGCCTCTTCACCGATTGCTTGGGATAAGCTGCCATATAAAACTAGAAAATAGTCATCACCACTGTAAGCAGTTTCTGCTTTTTTAAAGCGTAGATAGGCGTCCTTAAGTTGCCCCATTTGAAACAAAATCAATCCGTGAATGAATTGTTGGTCTGCTTGCCCTGGCTTCATTCTTTCTGCCGCTTCTATATCAATGAGTGCTTTTTCTAAATCCTCTATTTGTCGGTAAGAATTGGCTCGGAGCATGCGTGTGAAATATTGAGATTGTTCTACATCCAACGATTGAGTGAAGGATTGAATCGCCATATAATGTAGATTGAGTTTTTGGTAGGCACGACCCAATATGGCACTCAATTCGTAGTTTTTATTGAGGAGCGCGTTTGGGTATCGATTAATTACGGCTATGCTATCATTGGGACGATTGAATAAATTAAAAAACTCAGCTAGTTTGATTAATTCAGATAAATTTTCTTCTTTAAAACCATTTTCTAACGCTTGTTCAAAAGAAGTTTTAGAGCGATTAATTTGATTCAACTCTTTTAAGCAGTAGGCCTTGTAAAAATAGATATGCCCTAAAAGTCCCGTAATAGCTTCGGGTCTTTTCCTCAATGCTGATTCAAATTCTTTTCGTGCAGATCCCACTTTATTTTCTGAGAGAAGTAAGCGACCTTTAAAGTAATGCGTTACATCTTTAAAATAGGGAAGTCGTTGCATCTGAATGATTAAGGGGCGCAGAGAGTCCCACGCATTTTGGTTGCTGTAGATAGATGCCAAGGTGAACAGGGCTTTTGGATCCTCTTTAAAATCCTTCGTTTCTAGGTCTCTTATGGTGGCTTGTAGTTGCTCTAGAGACGTTCCCTCTATCGTTGTTTCATTGCCAAATAGACTGATCGTAAGGGTGAGAGCTAGACTTAAAAAGGTTATTTTGAATGCTTCAAAATGGTATCGTCTATTGAGGACTTGTATGAAATACATAAAAATAAGCTATTAAGTTGGTAATTTATAAAAACTATTTTAGATATGTGTGTATGGGACAACAAAAATTTTCTTTAATCGATGCGGTATACAACTTTCTAGGAATCTTATTCCCTAATTGTCGTGATGCTTTGAATTTAGTCGAAAAAGGTCAAGAGCGTCCTTTGAAATGGCATGAAAAATTCGCCCTAAAGTATAATTCTCCGCTCTGTATGCATTGTAACTGCAATCGTGAGAAGTTTGATAAAGAGTACGAAAAATTGAAAGCCTTAGAAGCAAAGCGTAAAGCTTCGTAAGGTCGTTACTACTTTTGGATTTATTGTTCAGTAGAGTTTTCGGTCTCTATCTCTGCATAACGCATCACTTCTTCAAGCGTTGTCATTCCATTCAAAACATGTTGCCATCCGCTCTGTGTGAGTGAACGCATGCCTTGGGAGACGGCTGTTTGGCGAATGGTTCTTGCGGATGCTCTTTGTACGATGTGTTCGTGGATTTCGTCGCTCATAGGGAGGGATTCAAAAATTCCGATACGACCCTTGTAGCCAATTTGCCTACAATTATCACAGCCATGAGCAGTCAGTATTTTTTTATCGAGATGGTCTGTGTATGGTACCACTTGCATCAACTTAAAGCAACTTTCTAAGTAGGCTGGATCATGGTGGGCAGGACGAGCGCATTTTGGACAGAGTTTTCGAACAAGTCTTTGTGCAATGATGAGTTCAACAGAGGAAGCGATTAAGAACGGTTCGATGTCCATATCGATCAAACGAGTCAAAGCACCAGGTGCATCATTTGTGTGTAGCGTACTTAACACGAGGTGTCCGGTAAGGGATGCTCGTATTGCAATATCAGCCGTCTCACGATCTCGAATCTCACCGACCATGATTACATCGGGGTCTTGACGAAGCACCGCTCTTAGGGATTGAGCAAAGGTGAGTCCAATCTCGGGATGCACTTGTGTTTGATTGACACCGGGCACTTCGTATTCCACTGGATCTTCGACCGTGATGATTCGCCTTTCAGGTTTATTGATGAGGCGGATGAATGCAGTTAAAGAGGTTGATTTTCCTGAGCCGGTAGGGCCTGTTACTAAGATGATGCCATGGGGTGATTTCAAGGTGCGCTCGAGCTGACTTTCTTCCTGAGCAGCAAGACCTAGCTCTTTCATGGTCAACGGTTTTGATTTTTGATTTAACAGACGCAAACTGACACTTTCACCATATAAAGTTGGGAATGTAGAAATACGGATATCGAGTTCAGACTCAGCAGAGGAGAAGGTGATGCGTCCATCTTGGGGGCGTCGTTTTTCGGAAATATTCAACTTCGCCATGATCTTAAGTCTTGAGATAATGGCTCCTTGGAAACGGATTAGATTATCAGGCACTCGAATAGGGATCAACTCGCCATCAATTCTATAGCGGATTTGTAGGGAATCTCGGTTCGGCTCGAAATGAATGTCAGTTGCTCGGTCATTCACTGCTTTTAAGATCACTTCATTCACAAAACGAATAATAGCGGCATCTTCATCCTCAACGGCATCGTCTTCAATTTCATCTTCAACCAAAGTGGATTCATCCAAGCTATCGGCTCCGACACCAAAATGTTCCGTTATTGTTTCATTGATTTTATCAGGATCTGCTAAATACCATATGGGTTGTTTACCACAGGATGCAAATACCCAGCGACTCATTTGTTCATCGGGTGGCCATAAGGTCACTAGCGGAATGAACTCAATGGATTCGACTTGCCCATCAGCTTCTGTTTCCTCTGTGGCTTCTGTTTCAGTTGCAGTAGCATCGAGGCCATTTTCAAACTCAAAGTCCTCGAGTCCTTGACTTGATTCCTTTTCGATATCGGACGTTTCGGCAAAAACAGCCTCCTCGTTTTCAATGGAGTCTAGGGTATCGTCCGCTTCAGCCGCATGCTCTTCTGTTCCAACTGCGTGGTCGTTAAGTGTTTCTAGCGGGTCTTCAGAAAAATGATTCGTCTGCTCTTCGACAGGTTCATCTGCTGGTTCTTCGCTCTGAATTTGAATCGGGATGCATCGGTATTCATGGATCAAGCGAACGGGAAGGTGTTCAGAGGGATTTTCAATCAGCGCAAAGTTTTCTAAAAAGGGTAGTTCGGTAACATTAGAAGCTTCAATGAGCGCATCTTTAGTCGGCAAGTTTTTCAATAAAGCTAGTTGCTCCATCTTTTCGGCACGTGGCAACGCATCAATCTGCTGAATTTCTTCTGGAGAAAAATCTACAAATAGCTGATTAAGGTTCATAGTAGTATAAGTATGGCTTTATTGGTGTTTGTCTAGGATTGAAATGAATTTATAAAAGCATAAGCAAATCACGAATCCATCGTTTATGGGGACCAGAGAGTAAGATGCGGTCTATTGATTTTAAATCAATCCAATAAAATGGTTCTTTTTCCTCAATAGGATTTAAAGCAGTATCCAATTCATAGACCGTTTCGGTGATCACTTGATTTGAAATCCCTCGTTTTTTACTCGTCAGTTTTTTTAAATGTTTGGAATCCTTTGTTAAGCCGAGGGCCTCTAGGGAGGGTAATTCGTAGTGGTCTTTTAAGCGTTTGGCGTCAGATGGAATTTTGTACAACAGTAGGCGTTGCTCTCGAATGATAAAGGCGCGATTTTCTTGCACCTGTGTGCGTTTCGCTCGAGTGATAGCGGGTAAGCCTTCAGGCTTGCCTGCTTGGAAGCCCAAACAAAAGGTTTTAAGTGGACAGCACTGGCACTGAGGCTGTCCTTTCGTGCAGAGCGTAGCACCGAGTTCCATCATCGCCTGATTCGCATCACCCGGTCGTTTCGAGTCTAATAACTGATTGGCTAAAACCGTGAACTGTTTGACCGCCTGCGCATTGCTCGAAAAATTTGTATCGTCGTTCGTAAGGCGAGCTAAGACTCGGACAACATTGCCATCGACCACGGCACTCGGATGATTTTGTGCAATCGAGCTAATCGCTGCCGCGGTGTAGTCACCGATGCCCGGCAAGGCTTTCCAAGCATCGGGAGTATCCGGTATGGCATCGGCATCAACCAAACACTGCGCTAATTTATGTAAATTCCTTGCCCGATTGTAATAACCCAAGCCCTCCCAATATTTTAAGACGCTTTCAGTCTCAGCTTCGGCAAGGGAATGAAAGTCAGGGAAACGAATCAACCAGCGCTCAAAATAGGGCAGAGCGGTCTTTATCTGGGTCTGCTGAAGCATGAATTCAGAAACCACCGTATTGTACAGGCTCGGTTTTGTTCGCCAAGGAAGCATGCGTTGATTTTGGTCATACCAAAGCAGGAGAGCCGAACGAAAATCTGAATACGAATCAATCAAGAATTGTACGATTTAATAATTGAATAAGCGAATTAAAATGGCAGTCTCATACAACAAAATAATGGCTCCCAAAAAATCAAATTCCGAAGCACAAGAAAAAAAGCGATCCCTCTATACGCTGGAGCTGAGTTCCGAAGAAATGGATAAACTTCAGGATCTGATAGAAAGTGGACAACTCGGAGACTGGTCGCACTACGAAGTCGCTTATTCCCTCTTCGCCTACAAGTCGGAAAAACTCAATGTCGTCGGCTATAAAAGTGGAAAGCTCGTCGTCTCCGGCAAGCGTACGGAGGAATTTGTACAGATGACCCTCGAGCCCCAAATAACCGGTGTCGTACGACTCGGTTATGACGAAGTGAACCACCCAGAATGGTTTGAGCTACACGCCGGCTGTGATGAAAGTGGCAAAGGCGATGTCTTCGGGCCCTTGATCGCCGCCTGTGTGATAGCCGATGGCGACATGGTGCGTGAATGGCTTAATGCAGGGATCGCTGACAGTAAAAAAATCACCGATAGCAAAATTTTAAAATTGGATAAAATCATACGAGAGACCAAAGGCGTGGTTGTCAAAACCGTCTTCGCCCGCATGGAAAAATATAACCAACTCTATAAAAGGTTTGGGGAAAATTTAAATAAGCTCTTAGCTTGGTACCACGGGCGAGCCCTCAACGAAGCCCTAAAAGTACGCCCTGCACCTTGGGGCATCCTTGACCAATTC
>CEOK01079647.1_pt1 | contig 13204 bp, 16 predicted proteins | sample 427001 | NCBI WGS metagenome assembly CEOK01 (sample SAMEA2591108, study PRJEB7988) | marine metagenome | isolation source: saline water (ENVO:00002010), including | reverse complement strand
TGCCCGTAATCTGGGTCTTAATGAGATGGAAGTCGGGTTGATGTTTACGCTTTCGGCAATTTGCTGGACGATATTTAGCCCTGTTTGGGGGCGCATCAGCGACAATATCGGACGTAAGCCTGTCATCATGATTGGGATGATGGCGTTCTCTTTCTCGACCGGAAGCTTTGGTTATTTGCTTCAATATGGAATTGAAAATGCGATTTCTGTCGTAACACTTTATATTTTGCTTGTTTTGAGCCGAGCTATTTATGGTGTCTTCGGCTCCGGGACCCCTGTGGCAGCGCAAGCCTATATTGCGGATAGAACCAGCCGGTCTGAACGGTCAAAGGGAGTTGCAGCTATTGGGGCGGCCTTTGGGTTTGGGGCAATATTAGGCCCTGGATTTGCTGCTGTGCTTGCGGTTTATAGCCTTTTTCTACCGTTTTACTTGTTGGCTCTCATTGGGTTCTTCGGCTTGATGTCCACTCTCATCTTTTTGACCGAGAGGCGGCGGCCGGAGGTTTTTGAGAATATTCCGGAAACGCGTCTAAGATTAAACGACAAAAGGATTAGTGGTTTGATGCTTATAGGAGCGGGAACGAGCTTTGTTCAGGCTATTCTGTTGCAGATTTCTGCTTTTTTTGTCTTAGATGTTTTACATCTTAATGCACAAGAAACCACCAGCTTGGTTGGTGTTGGAATGATGGGGATGGCGATAATGACTTTATTCAGTCAGCTTGTCGTAATTCCAAAGCTCGATCCCTCAGTAAGAACCATGCTGATATCTGGAGCAATCCTGCTTGTTATTCCTTTTTGCATGTTCCTGTTACCGATGTCGAAAACCTTGCTTGTTGTTAGCATGGTGATTTCGGGCTTTGGCTTTGGTCTTATCAGGACAGGGACAGCGGCGGGAGCTTCACTGGTTGTTGAACCAGAAGAGCAGGGCGCGGTAGCTGGATTAATTGGTGCCACGGCAGCCATTGGTATAATATTTGTGCCAATAACTGCCATGGCGCTTTACAGTTATGTCGATCCCGTTGCCCCTTATATTTTAGGCCTCGTCTTGTCTGCTTTCATGCTCTTTATGGTCAGTGGTGCTGGTTTTCGTCATATGAACCGAGTTTTATCCCAAGACACGCCGATAATTTGAGAGATTTAAAGAAGTTGGGATGGCTTGACAGATACCGGTCTGTCGGTTAATTAACGCGCTTACCAACCATTATGGTCTTTTTAAAGGCTTGGAGCACGGGGCTATGAAAGTCAAAAATTCTCTGAAATCGCTACGCGATAGACATCAGAAAAATCAAATCGTTCGCCGCCGTGGTCGTCTATTTGTTATCAACAAAGTCAATAAACGCTTCAAAGCACGTCAGGGCTAGACTAAATTTAACTCATACTTTTCTTGGAAACCTTTTTTCTGAGAAATTCTGATTTAAATAGTGGTTATGTCTCGTATGCTGGCAGTTTTCACATTCATAGTTGTGGTTTTAGTGAGCCATGAGTTCCTCATGGTGTCACGCATTGAGGGCAAATATCCTCCAAGGGGAGATTTTGTTGATGTTGAAACAGCAAGAATCCATTTTTTAACCCGTAAAAAAGTGGCAAATATTGAAAATCAGGGAAACGCGCCAGTTGTTTTGATACATGGTTCAAGTGGTTCATCTGCTGACATGGAGCTGGCTTTTTTTGACGCATTCCCTGACGACATCGACTTATATGCGTTTGACCGCCCCGGAATAGGATGGAGTAAAACCAAACTTTCTCCACTTGAAATGTCTAATCCGATGAAGCAAGCGGAGGCCATTCATATGGCGGTGAAAAAACTTAAGCTTGATAAGCCTATAATTGTTGGTCACAGCTGGGGCGGCGCGGTTGCAATTGCTTATGCAAAGCAGTTCGGCAACGAGATTTCGGGTGCTGTATCGCTTGCTGGGGTTGCTTATCCCTGGAAAGGTCCTTATGGCTGGTATGATGTATTGCTCACAACGCCTGTGTTCAATCATATTTTCACCCGTCTTTTCTTAAATAAAATGGGTCAGCTATATGTCCCGCTTTCTATCAAAGCAATTTTTGAACCTGAGGCTGCTCGAGGTGATTACCGTGAGGGTGCTCAGGCTGAGATTATCCTGCGGCCATCAACGATAATAAATAACTCATATTATTCCCTCAATTTGCGCCGGCATTTAAAGACAATGTCTGAGAAATATAATGATATTAAAACACCGTTATTAATTGTTGCGGGTAACAGGGACTATATTGTGCATTCTAAAAGTCAGTCTGAGCGCCTCCATAATGAGGTTGCCGGATCAGAATATATGCTGTTCAAAGGTGCAGGGCATATGCCGCATCATACCCAAACACAAATATTGGCAGAAAAAATTGGCCGTATGTCAAAAGGTGAGGCTTTAACACCAGGTAAGACAGAATTTTTGGACACAAAATTTGAAAAAAGACAATAATGCCCAAACCTTACACTTCACCCTATGAAATTCTTAATGAGGGCAATACATCACGGTTTCTGCTTATCTGTGATCATGCCAGCAACGCCATCCCGGATGACTATGCACAGCTAGGGTTGCCAGCGCATGAATTGGAACGCCACGTTGCATGGGATATAGGGGCGGCTGAGGTGACACGGTATCTTGCAGATACTTTGGGGTGTCCCGCCATTTTAAGCGGTTTTTCAAGATTACTTATTGACCCTAATCGTGGATTGGATGACCCGACACTGATTATGAAACTTTCTGACGGGAGTATTATCCCCGGTAATTTGGATGTGGATCGACACAATAATAAGTCTGAATGGCAAGAGAGGGTAGACAAGTTTTACGCGCCTTATCATCTTGCTGTTGCTTCTGCTCTGGATAAATCACTGTGTAATGGTCTTGTACCAATCATTCTTTCTGTGCACTCATTCACGCCTAATTTTAAAGGTGAAGATAGACCTTGGTCGTCGGCTGTGTTGTGGGATAAGGACGACAGGCTGGCAAAACACTTATTTACCTCGCTCTCAAAAAGTGAAAAATTAGTCGGCAATAATCAACCCTATTCAGGTAGACTCAAAAATGATTGCTTATTTCGTCATGGGACAGAAAATGGATTGCCTCATGCTTTAATAGAGTTAAGACAGGACTGTCTTATGCGTGATGTTGATTGTGAATATTGGGTTCCCTTCCTTGCACATGCACTAATAACTGCCGAGTCAGACCAAGCATGTGCGGAAAGAAAGTTTTTCGGTACATCTACTGAAAATAATTTTAAAAATTGTAATGAAAACCAATAAGCAGGCTTTAATTCATATGTCAGGCCTGATATAAAGCTAAAAATCAAGGGGAATGTAATGGAAAATACTCATGACACAGATGACTGGGGTGAGGAGATGGATAGCTCCGAACACGGTAATACATATAATCTGTTTCTAGGTCTTATTAAGTGGGGAAGCATAGCAGTCACAGCCATTCTCGGCTTTCTTCTATTTTTTGTATATTTCTAGGCTGTTTTCCAACAGGAGTAATTAGCAATGTCAACCAAATTGGCCGTTCTCAAGGACGGCAAAACCAATGAGACGCGGGCGGCCGCATCTCCCGAGACAGTGAAAAAATTCGTTGCACTTGGGTGTGCCGTCACCATTGAAGCCGATGCAGGTAAAAAAGCCGGTTTTACAAATAAAGCTTATGAGGAAGCGGGAGCGGTGATTGCTAAAACTGCAGCGTTTTTGAAAGATTCCGACATTGTGCTTTCAGTCAACGCGCCTGCCCCTATCAGGCTTAAAAGTTTTAAAAAGGGTGCAACTTTGATAGCTATGCTTAACCCTTATGATGATCAAAAAGCTTTGGATAGTTACGCCAAAGCCGGTATTGAAACCATGTCTATGGAACTCATGCCACGAATTACACGCGCACAATCTATGGATGTGTTGTCTTCTCAATCCAATCTGGCAGGCTATAAGGCTGTACTCGATGCCACAACTGAATTTGGTCGTGCCCTACCGATGATGATGACTGCTGCGGGAACTATTGCACCGGCTAAAGTTTTTGTTATGGGCGCTGGTGTTGCCGGCCTTCAGGCTATTGCGACTGCCAAGCGACTGGGAGCAGTTGTCAGTGCGACAGATGTTCGTGCAGCAGCGGGTGAGCAAGTTGAAAGTCTTGGTGCCAGTTTTGTTATGGTTGAAGCTGATGAAGGTGAGTCAGGTGAGACAGAAGGTGGTTATGCAAAAGAAATGAGCGAGGACTACCAGAAGCGCCAGGCTGAACTCGTAGCCCAGCATATTGCGAAACAGGATATTGTTATCTGCACAGCGCTAATTCCCGGCAGACCTGCCCCTGAGCTTGTGTCCAAAGAGATGGTTGCCAGCATGAGCCCGGGCTCGGTGATCGTTGACCTCGCTGTTGAGCGAGGTGGAAATTGCCCCTTGTCCAAATTGGGTAAGACCGTAATTGCTAATGGTGTGAAAATTGTCGGGTATGATAACGTTCCAGGCCGTTTACCTGCGAATGCCACAGAACTTTATGCGCGTAACTTGTATAATTTCGTTGAGGCGTTTTTCGATAGAGAAGGCAAAAAAGCTGTCTTTGATCGCAACGATGAAATCATCCAAGGGGTGCAATTGACCCATAAATCCTCAATCGTTCATAGCGGCTTTGCACAAGCGAAGGCCGCCACAAAGAAACCTGCAGCAAAGAAACCAGCAGCAAAGAAGCCTGCAGCTAAAAAACCAGCAGCAAAGAAACCTGCAGCAAAAAAGCCGGCAACGCGTAAGGCTGCAACCAGTAAAACCGGATCGAAAGGATAGTCATCATGGATATCGAACCGATAATTTATCTACTTAGTATTTTTGTCCTTGCCGTTTTTATTGGATATTACGTCGTTTGGTCAGTGACGCCCGCTCTGCACACACCTCTCATGTCAGTCACGAACGCAATTTCTTCTGTGATTATTGTGGGTGCCCTCATCGCATTGGGTGTTGATGATGGCGGGGCTAATGCCGTTCAAAATTCTGTCGCTCGCTGGCTAGGTTTTGGTGCCGTTGTTCTGGCTGCCATTAACATTTTCGGCGGATTTCTTGTAACCCAGCGCATGCTGGCAATGTATCGTAAAAAAGATAAGTGAGGCCGGAGATGGACGCTAATATTTCTGCAATTTTATATCTCGTCTCAGGCGTATTTTTCATAATGGCCCTGAGGGGATTGAGTTCGCCCGAAACTTCCAGACAAGGAAACTATTTCGGTATTGTCGGTATGACAATCGCTATCGTCACGACGCTATTTGATCCAAGTATTGATATGAGCAACCCATCAGTTGTTCAGTTGGTCGTTGCCGGTATTGTTATTGGTGGTGTCATTGGTAGCATCATTGCTAGACGCATTTCCATGACAGCGATGCCGCAGCTTGTGGCGGCCTTCCACTCTTTAGTGGGACTTGCGGCTGTTCTGGTGGCCTGGGCAGCTTATTTGGCGCCTGAAAGCTTTGGCATCGCTCCAGACGGGTATATTAAAACTGCCAGTCTGATTGAGATGTCTATTGGTGTTGCAATCGGGGCGATTACATTTTCAGGTTCCATTATCGCTTTTGCTAAGCTTCAGGGGACTATGTCAGGTGCGCCAATTATTCTGCCGCTGAGACATCTTATTAACTTACTTCTGTTTATCGGTATTGTCGGTGGCATAGTTATCCTTTGCCTCGATCCATCTAATCAGACAATTGGATTATTCCTGCTCGTCACGCTCATGTCTTTCATTATCGGGTTTTTGATTATCATCCCGATTGGTGGGGCTGACATGCCGGTTGTTGTGTCTATGCTGAATTCATATTCAGGCTGGGCGGCTGCAGGTATTGGCTTTACCTTGAACAATATGGCGCTGATTATTACCGGCTCACTTGTCGGCTCATCAGGTGCAATTCTCTCGTACATCATGTGTAAAGGTATGAACAGATCCTTCATTTCCGTTATTCTTGGTGGTTTTGGTGGAGATGGTGGTGCTGTTACATCCGGTGGACAGGTTGAACAACGCCCAGTGAAGCAGGGTAGTGCAGATGACGCCGCCTTTATTATGAAAAATGCCGGTTCAGTAATTATCGTGCCAGGTTATGGTATGGCGGTTGCTCAAGCTCAGCATGCACTTCGTGAAATGGCAGACGCTCTAAAAGCTGAAGGTGTTAAAGTGTCTTATGCTATTCACCCTGTTGCGGGCAGAATGCCAGGTCACATGAATGTGCTATTGGCTGAAGCAAATGTGCCTTATGACGAAGTTTATGAGCTTGAAGACATCAACAGTGAGTTTGCTCAAGCAGATGTCGCTTTTGTTATCGGTGCCAATGACGTAACCAACCCTGCGGCTAAAACCGACCCGCAAAGCCCAATTTATGGCATGCCAATTCTGGAAGTTGAAAGAGCCGGAACTGTCTTGTTTATCAAACGTGGCATGGGTTCTGGTTATGCCGGCGTAGAGAACGAATTGTTCTTTAGAGACAATACAATGATGCTGTTTGCAGATGCCAAGAAAATGGTCGAAAACATCGTTAAAGCGATGTAATCAGTCAGACTTCAATCAGAACGAGAAAACCCCACTCTTTGGAGCGGGGTTTTTTGTTTTGGATAATAAGGCGATTAGCGCTTACGTCGACCGGTAACCATACCTTCGCGTTGAGCAGCTTTACGTGCCAGCTTACGAACACGGCGGATTGACTCAGCCTTTTCGCGTGCCTTTTTTTCCGAGGGCTTTTCATAATGATCCCGTAATTTCATTTCACGGAATACACCTTCACGCTGAAGTTTCTTTTTAAGAACTTTGTAAGCCTGATCTACGTTATTGTCTCGGACAGATACCTGCACCTATTTCGCCCCATTTCAAAGTGTTTGAATAAGAAGGCTGTGGATAGCAAATAACGCCTCACCTGTCTAGTCTCAGGTGCAAAAAACAGGAAATAGCATTTTGTTATAGCTGGCGAAGTATTTTCATCTTGTCGGAACGCATGCAAGAGGCCATATATAACTTATGGATAATCACGAGATATCAGAAACTATTAAGGCAAAAATTTTGGAAGCCGCATTGGTTGACCTTGCTTTTGACGGCTTTACAGATGCTGTCGTCGAGAAAGCCGGGCAATCTGCAGGTATTGAACCTGCAGAAACGGCTTTTGCTTTCCCCCGTGGCGGGATAGATTTAGCAATTTATTTTGTTCGTGATGGTGTAGCTGAAATGGAAGCTAAACTGGCTTCGCTTGATATTGAAAGCATGAAAATCCGTGAGCGAATCAAAAATGCCGTCCAAACCAGATTAGAGATTGATGCAGATAATAAAGAGATTGCTCGCCGTGCCTTTAATATGCTCGCATTACCGGGCAATGCAAAAGAAGCCAGCCTATGCCTCGCGCATACGGTGGATGTGATGTGGCGATCAACCGGCGATAAAAGTACAGATTTTAACTTTTATACAAAACGCGCAACACTTGCGGCTGTCTATAGCGCGACAAGACTATTTTGGTTAAATGATGACAGTACAGACTCTTTGGATAGCTGGGCTTTCCTCGACCGCCGGATTGACAATGTGATGCAGATTGAAAAAGGGAAAGCTAAGTTTAGAGAACTTCAAGATAGACTTGGAAATCCGTTGGAGACTCTGGCTAAATTCCGATACCGCTAAAATAATTTATATCCTTCAATATTAGGTCTGTGCCCAGCTTCAAAAAGCTTGGAAACATGCCCCATTTTGCGGCCAGCCTTAGCTTCATGTTTTCCATAAAAATGGATTTTAGTCATTTCATCTTCTGACAGAGCACCAATGTGGTTGATTTCGGTACCCAGCAAGTTGGTCATAACTGCATCATATTGCCGGTGGGGTGAGCCCAGCGGCCAGCCAGCAACGGCGCGCATATGTTGTTCAAACTGGTCGGTTGCACAGGCATCAATTGTCCAGTGACCGGAATTATGAACCCTTGGCGCAATTTCATTAATCAGCAATTTATCCTGACATACAAAAATTTCTAATGTCAGCACACCAATATAGTCGAGTTTCGTAAGCAGGTGACACGCCATATCAGAGGCTTGTTGTTTTAAGTTTTCCGCCAGTCCAGTTGGTACAAAACTATGACGAAGGATATGGTTTTCATGAATATTCTCAGCCATATCAAAGGCTGCAGTCTGTCCCGATACGCCACGTGCTGCCACAACTGAGACCTCAGCATCAAATGGAATAAATGCCTCGCAGATTGCCGGACGGTTATCTATTTCGCTGAACAATGTTGTTAAGTCAGTCTCCTGTGTTATGCGCCACTGACCTTTGCCGTCATATCCAAATCGGCGGGTTTTGATAATCCCTTTACCTTCAAATCGTGCATGGGCCTCATCAAGGTCTTTATAGGTTTGGATGTCCTGAAAATCGGCAACTGAAAGTCCGCAATCTTTAAGAAAGTTTTTTTCTGTCAGGCGATCCTGTGCGACCTCCAAAGCGCGAACTGGCGGGCGAACGGGAACAAACTGAGACAGAAAGTTCGCCGTTTCCTGAGGTACGTTTTCAAACTCATAGGTCACCACATCTACTGATTGGGCAAAACGTGCCAGAGCCGTTTCATCCCTATAGTCGGCGGTTGTTGTCTGCCATGAGACTTCTGAGGCCGGTGCATTTTCTTCCGGGCCGTAAATATGTGTCTTGAACCCCAATTGTGCGCCTGCAAGGCTAAGCATACGACCAAGTTGTCCGGTTCCTAAAATGCCTATAATACTGCCAGAGCGAAGAGGGGGAGCTTGCTTGGTCATTTCTCTTTAGAAGGTTCGAGGGCAACCATGTTAGTTCGCTCTTGACGCCATGCATCCAGTTTTTTGGAGATTGTATCGTTGGATAAAGAAAGGACAGATGCAGCCAATAAAGCGGCGTTAATTGCCCCAGGCTTACCGATAGCGAGTGTGCCGACTGGAATACCTGCAGGCATTTGCACAATTGAATAAAGCGAGTCTTGTCCGCTGAGAGCTTTGCTTTCGACAGGCACACCAAAAACGGGGAGAGGGGTCATTGCCGCGGTCATACCCGGCAAATGTGCGGCACCACCGGCACCTGCGATAATAACTTTGATACCCCTATCTTTTGCCTGATACGCAAAATCATAAAGTCTTTGGGGCGTTCTGTGAGCCGAAACAATCTTGCTTTCATAGGCAATGCCGAGGGCTTCCAAGGTCTCGGCAGCATGCGACATTGTCGGCCAATCAGACTGGCTGCCCATAATGATTGAAACAAGTGCTTGCGACATAGTTTATCTCCGGTTTCAGAAGAAAGACGGAATTAACAGTATAAATTACTTTTTGGCAAGTTTTTCCTACGTGTGCCCAGCGTGCAGAGTTTATCCACAGTCAGATTCGACAACATGAAATGGCTCTGGCAATCTAGCTGAGTGAATAGGATGTTTGTAAATGACGAGTGAAGCACGATTTTCAAAACTACATGAACGCCATGCAGAATTGGAAAGCAAAATTAAAAATGAAACAAATCGGCCTAATCCGGATCAGTTGATGCTGAATGACTTAAAACTTAAGAAACTCCGCATCAAAGAAGAAATGGAACGTTTAAAGGTCTAGTTTTCTTCATCCGTTGAGGTGCCGAAATTGCCGAAAACAGTCTCCGCGCTGGGAACTTCCTCTTCTGCGGGCTGGCTTTCAGGGGTTGGGCTTTGGCCAAAGACATCTGAAGGCTCTGCGCTTGGAAGTGGTTTATCCTCTTCATAAGTCGGCATTTCAGGCTCTAGAACTGTATCTGCGGGCATGAGCGTGACATCTGAAGTGGCTGTTTTGTTCAATTTTTTCTGCTGGCGAGCGACGCGCTTGGCAGCTTTTTCAACTTCTGTATCCAGGTCAATTTGCTTGCACAAACCCAATGTGACCGGGTCGACGGGTTTCAGGCTCCCCATATTCCAGTGATCACGGTTACGGATGGACTGAATTGTTGGCTTTGTTGTACCGATCAGGCGGCTGACTTGGGCATCATTAAGTTCCGGGTGATTGCGCACAAGCCAATAAATAGCGTCCGGGCGTTCCTGTCTCTTAGAGAGGGGCGTATATTTTGCGCCTTTTTTCTGTTTTTGCTCGGGCAAATTACTTCTGCTTTCAGAGAGTTTTAGGCGCGACTCAGGGTCTTGTTGGCATCTTTCCAACTCATCACGAGTCACTTGACCGTTACTGATTGGATCAAGACCTTTGATGCCTTGCGCGACATCGCCATCTGCAATGCCTTTGACTTCCAATGAATGTAATCCGCAAAAATCAGCAATCTGGTCAAAACTGAGTGCTGTGTTATCTATCAGCCATACAGCCGTTGCTTTGGGCATGAGTGGAAAAGACATATTTGCTCCTTTTTTAGAACCGGTGGGCTCCAAAGATAAAATATCCACAAAGTTAGGAATGCGTCTTTATAGGACAGTTTAAGATTTCAGAAAAGAAATTTATGCATTTGTTGTTCATGTTTGGTGTCTTGCCAGATTATTCAATCAAATGATAGGGTTAGCTTGTAATGGAAGAAGAAATTGTACCAAAAAGCGATACTCTTTCTGCTCTGGTCACTGAGGATTTAGAGCTTTTAGGGTTAGAGGAGCTCGAAGAAAGAATTTCTGTGCTCAAAACTGAAATTGAACGCGTCAAAGCTGTTTTGGAAAGCAAAAAGGGCTCCCGCGCAGAAGCAGAAGCCCTTTTTAAAGCTTAGAGAATAAAAGGTAATGCTTTATTCGCCCAGAAAGCTGTCGAATTTTTTGTTAAAGCGGCTCACACGACCGGCACGGTCAACAATCTGGGTTGAACCAGCTGTCCATGCGGGATGTGTCGATGGATCAATATCCAAAGTCAACGTATCACCCTCAGAACCATATGTTGAGCGTGTCTGAAAAGTGGAACCGTCTGTCATCACAACTGTAATCATGTGATAGTCTGGATGAATATCTTTTTTCATAACTTAACCAATCGTCTCGTAATTTATGTTGCCTTATACCGATTAGATGCGGTCTATGCAAGCGTTGGAAATTGAATAAAACAGTTTTTTCAAACTTCAAATTGTTTCATAACGAACAAAATATTATATATCTTCCGTAAGGATTATTAATGTCAGACAGTGTTCATCCAGCAGAAAAATTAGAAGAGCAGGCGCGCCGGAGGCAGAAATCCAAAAACGTCCAGCCGCTTAAAGCTCTTATGCCATTTATACTGCAATATCCATGGCGGGTATTTGGAGCTTTTGTTTCACTGGTGCTCGCGGCAGCGTCAACCCTAACGCTTCCAGTGGCGGTGCGTTATGTCATTGATAACGGCTTTTCAGGTACAGACGCTGCGGCAGTGGATATTTATTTCAAGGCCATGATGGCTGTCGCGGTGGTGATTGGCATTGCAAGTGCTTCACGATTTTATTTTGTTTCATGGTTGGGGGAACGTGTAACCTCCGACTTACGTCTGGCGGTTTATACACATATTACAAAGCTTAGCCCTTCCTTTTTTGAAGTAACAAAAACCGGAGAGGTGTTGTCCCGGCTTACCGCTGATACAACATTGATTAAAACCGTCGTAGGCTCCTCTGCTTCAATCGCCTTAAGAAATATTTTTATGTTCATCGGTGCTGCAGTTATGTTGAGCATCACCAGCCTGTCTCTGAGCAGTCTCGCGGTTCTGATTTTGCCGATGATAATTGTACCCATGATTTTATTTGGGCGGATGGTGCGCCGATTATCTCGTGCCAGTCAGGACAGAATTGCAGACACCAGCGCGATGGCATCAGAAACAATTCAGTCCATTCAAGTCGTACAAGCATTTACGCATGAGGAAGAAGATCGACGCAAATTTTCAGAGATTGTTGAAAATTCTTTTGCCACGGCGAAGATGCGGGTCATGGCGCGATCTTTATTGACGGCGCTTGCATTTACGCTGGTATTTGCCGGTGTCGTGGGGATTTTATGGCTCGGCGCTCAAAAGGTCGTAATGGGAGATATGACCAGCGGCACGCTCGGACAGTTTATCATTTATGCAATTTTATGTTCGACAGCGATTGCAGCTCTTTCTGAGGTTTGGGGAGATATTCAACTCGCTGCAGGCGCTACCGAACGTCTGGTTGAAATTCTTGAGGTAGAGCCTCAAATCAAAGCACCTCAAAATCCGGTCAATATGCCGGCACGTGTTAATGGCCATGTTGACTTTAAAGATGTGACTTTTCATTACCCGACGCGCCCACAAATTGCTGCCTTAGACGGGTTTTCATTCTCCGTGTCGCCCGGGGAAACAGTAGCTTTGGTCGGGCCCTCAGGAGCAGGTAAAAGTACTGTTTTTCAGCTTCTTATGCGTTTCTATGACCCGTCAACAGGCTTTGTTGGACTTGATGATGTAAACCTTCAGCAAGCTGATCCATTAGATATTCGCCAGCAGATTTCCATTGTCCCGCAGGAGACCGTAATTTTTGCTGACACTGTTTATCAAAATATTCTGTTTGGACGTCCCTCAGCTAAGGCCAATGAAGTATATGCCGCGGCTGATAAAGCGTTGGCAGATGAATTTGTCAGACAATTTCCTGAAGGCTATGACACGAAGCTTGGCGAACGCGGGGTAACGCTTAGTGGTGGCCAGCGCCAGCGGATTGCCATTGCCCGCGCTATTTTAAGGAATGCACCGCTACTATTATTGGATGAAGCAACTTCGGCGCTGGATGCTGAAAGTGAAAAAGTTGTTCAGACGGCATTGGAACGCTTAATGGAGGGGCGTACCACACTTGTGATTGCTCACCGTCTTGCTACTGTTCTCAAAGCTGACCGGATTATAGTGATGGATGGTGGCAAGGTCATCGCGACAGGGACACACGCGCAATTGCTCGAACAGGAAGGCCTTTACCAAAGACTTGCCAATCTGCAATTTGGGGAAGGTAAAGGAAATCTTCAGGTCATATAAATCTGAGAAGCAAACTATCCTAGTTCAGGAAGCAGCCTATCATGCAGAGTGTCATTTGCGGCGATGATGTCGCCGGTTTCGAGGAAGTTCGAAGCATTTTTGAGGTCAGTCACTATACCGCCGGCTTCTCTTACAAGCACAACACCTGCTGCCATATCCCATGATGAAAGTCCACGCTCCCAAAAACCGTCAACGCGCCCTGCGGCGACATAGGCTAAATCCAACGCGGCAGCTCCAAAGCGCCGAACACCTGCTACTTTGGGGAGTAGGGTCTTAATTTCATTTGCAAAAGCATCCTGACCGGCGCGCTCACCATGA